>Ga0209809_1000018_pt1 | contig 194291 bp, 168 predicted proteins | sample YNPMSTMetaG_FD_186172 | JGI IMG/M metagenome (GOLD analysis project Ga0209809, IMG submission 186172) | Anoxygenic and chlorotrophic microbial mat microbial communities from Yellowstone National Park, USA - YNP MS-T MetaG (SPAdes) (version 2) ...
AATTTTCTGATAAATCTTTGGAAAAAAACTTAATAAACACTGAAAATAAAGTCTTATATTAAATGGATCATTTAAAATAGCTTCAAAAAAGTATTTTCGTGCTTTTAAAAATTCTCTTTTTAATAGATGACAAGTCCCCAAATGCCTTAAAAATTTACTTTTTTCTTTTTTACATATTTCAAAATCTTTTTCATGTTTTTCAAGTAAATAGTGATACTCTGGAATCCACCTTATCCAGAATTCTTTTCTACTTTGGCTTTCCTCTATTTGGTAATAATTAATAAGTGGAATGGGTATAAAATAAAAGTCAAATTGCTTAATAAATCTAAAATAAAAATCTACATCGGCTGCAATTTTTAAGTTTTCATCTAACACTCCAACTTTTTCTACACTTTCTCTTCTCATTAAAACAGTACTAAAACTTAAAATTCCCCATAACTGCCAATATTTTTCCAATCTTCTTTTTTTTAAAATTCCAGAAAATGGTGCTTTATAAATTATTTTTTTGTCATTAGAAAAAATTTTAAATGTGTAACAAGATACCAAGCCTACATTAGAAAACTTATCAAGAATTTCTATCTGTTTTTCCAATTTTTCTGGAAGCCATTCATCGTCGCTTTCTAAAATGGCAATATATTCTCCTTTTGAATTTTTAATTCCTGTGTTTATTGGTTTTGCTGGTCCTCCAGAATTCTCTTGGAAAATGTATTTTATTCTCGAATCTTTTTTCTGAAATCCCTCAACCAATTCTCTTGTGTTATCAGTAGAACCATCATCAACAACGATTAATTCAAAATCTTGAAATGTTTGATTTAAAACACTCTTTATTGCCCGAGGCAATAAATTTGCTCGATTGTATGTGGGAATGATTACTGAAACTTTTTGGTTTCCTTCCATTTTATGTTAAGTAATTTCCGATTCTTATTTTACTTTTTAATTTTTATATTTTAGAATCGTAAGGTAGAAAATTCATTCATAGATTCCATCTTCCATGTTTTTTAAAAATTCCTTCTAGTTTTTCTACCGATTTATCCCAAGTGAATTGTTTAATATAATTGTAACCATTTTCTGCAATTTTTTCGCGTAATTCTTTGTTCTTTATTAATTTTATAATATTTTGAGATAACTCTTTGGGATTTTGAGGTGGTACAACTAAAGCAGTTGTTCCTGGAATTGTATACTCAGGAACTGCTCCTACTTCTGTTGTAACCACAGGCAATTTACAAGCCATTGCCTCCATAGGAGGCAAACCAAATCCTTCACAGTGACTCGGAAATACAAATATATCGCAAGAGTTATAAATTTTTCTCAAATTTTCTCCTGTAGGCCAAATATGAAATTCTGCTTCCTTGAAAACTTCGCTCTTTTTAGGTTTTTCTCCAAACGTTACCAATTTTACATTGGGATATTTTTCTTTAACAATTTTAAAAGCTTCGATTCCATCTTCCACTCCTTTCCATTTTTCTTTTCGATACGGCATTAATATTCTAATAACATTTTTATCTTTTTTTATTTTTTCTGGAAAAAATTCTTCTAAATTCACTCCATTAAGTATTACTTCTTCAACTTTTGCGCCTATATTTTTTAATTTATTTTTTAACCAAGAGGAAACAACAATGTTATGCAATCCCATTTTATATGTTGCCTCCACTTTTTCTTTAGGACCACCCCAGGTTTCGTAATGCTGAATTAAATAAAATTTTTCACCTTTATCCTTGTTATATTTTTTAACATAGTAAGCTGTTTCCCACCAAGTAGCAACGATAATATCACCTTCTGGAATATATCGTTCATACAATGTAGGTACTCTTATCAATCTTGCTTTAAGGTCGAACCAATCTACATGTACGCCGTTTTTAAAATTTCTCAAAATTCCCAATGCTTTACTAGACAAATTTCTCAAATTATACCATTTTCTTCCTGAACTCATTGTTACTAAGGGATATATCACGCGTACTTTGTGCCCACGTTTTTTAAGGCGGTTAGCATATTCAAGCACAACTTTTCCACCTCCTGAAATGCCTATAGAAGGAAGTACAAAAGTTATTTGCATATGGAATATAGATTTAATTGCTGATTAGAAATGTGAATTTTATAGCCCATCTGCTCTTATATTTTTATTCGAAATTTTTTGAAATAAAAGAAGGGGGTGCTTTAAATAAAAAAATAATGGAATTAAAGCATATGAAGAAAAACTCCACCCAGTGCCCCAAGAATTTAAACATCCTTGACAATTTTTAACAATTTTTCTTGCCTCTCTCGCTTTTAAGCTATTCCAAATTTCTGTAGGAGATTTTTCTCTTATATTTCCCACATTCACATGCCATAAACTTAGGCAAGGAGAAATATTCCCATCGCATTTTAAAACACAAAAGGTATACATAGCAAAACATGGAAACTTAATAGATTTTCCTTTCAACCATTTAATCCACATTTTTCTTAAAATCGTAGTAGGTAACGATTGAACGGCTTCTAGCATTTTTTCGTTTTTAGCACATAGACTTTTCCCTACATTCTCATAATAAGAAGATTCATTATACCACTGAACCGAAAAATTCACATTTAATTTTCTAGCATATTCTCTTACCCCATTTAAAAAAGGTAGGGTGAGATTAGAAAGTGTAAATCCAATTGTAATATCTAGACGCTCTTTATATTGTTCTTTCAGCATCAGCAACTCATGTAATAGTTTATCTGCCCTTTCAAAATTTCCTTTTACTCCTCTTACAAAATCGTGCTGCTCTCCTATCCCATCCAGAGAAACGCCAACATCCAGATTAATACCATGATCTAATGCAAATTGAGCTACATTAATCACTCTATCGGGAAGCAATCCATTGGTACTGAGTTGAAGTCTAGCCTTGGGAAATGCTTTGTGTTCAATTAAAAGAATTTCCTCAAGATCACTCCTCAGAACTGCTTCTCCTCCTGAATTGATGACATATTCTATATCTTTAAATAAAGGATCACTAAATGCTTTTTCAATTTCTCTAGGAGTCAATGGATTCTCAATGGGTTTTTGTTTCCAAATATCGCAGTGTTTGCACCTTGAATTACATCGATCAGTAACTCCAAACCAAAGCCACCTAGGTTTTAATGGTCTATTTATGGCACGGAAAAATAAATTTTTAGGAGAAAGGATTATTTTTTGTAAATTGCGTTGTAGATATTCAATGTTCATGATTTGTTAAATTTTATTATTTTTTTAATTTTTTTTACGCAAAGCAGTTGAAATGCGACTGATGGATAATTATACACAAATATTTCGGTGAAGACAACTAATAACTTGCATAATAACTTTGGTTTAAATCTTAGTACCGATCTTCCATTTTCAAGTTTCCATAAATACTTCCAACCATTTAGTCCATATACAGAAAAATTAAGCTGCTTAAATTCATTGACGGTCCATCCGCTTATGTGTTTTTCCGAAGGATTATCCTCAGGTCCTGCATATGCAGGTAAAAAACCATTGGGAGTTGTTAAAATAATTTTCTTCTTTGCAATCCTTTCCATTTCCTTTATCATCTTTAGACCATCGGATTTGGTTAAGTGTTCGATAACTTCAATTGCTATTACATAATCAAAAGAGTTTGAAGGAAAAGGAAGTGTCCTTGCATCTCCTACAACATATTCATCATGAATTCTGAGTTTTTTACTTTTCAAAATGTAAGGCTCATAAATATCAAGTCCTACCTTGTAACATTTTTTCCTTACGTCTTTTAAAGGAGAGCAACGACCACAACCCACATCTAATATAGTAGTGCCTTCTTCAAGTTCTTTTTCTAAAAGAGCAGAAAGTCTATATTGACCAAGTGTTTTGTGATATATTTTTTTAAAAATATTCTTAGTGTTTAATAAAATATTCATACCTGAGACATTAAAAGCGACTTATTCGGTAACAAAAATAAAATTTATCTTCCCTTTATCGTCCAAACATCGCCAAAAGAATCTGGAGGAATTCGAACTTCATCGGGTTTCTCTTTGTTGTAAACTTCAGAGGCAACTGAAATCATAATGGTGTTATCTTCCAAAGACATCCAGCCATGATAAATTCCAGGAGGAACGATAATCATTTTGGGGCATTTTTCAGATAAAATTATAATTTCTTGTTGTTTGTAAGTTTTGCTATTTGGTCTGTCATCAACAAAAACAAATTTTGCAGATCCTTTCACAATACAGAAAAAATCCCACAAGATTTCATGTTTGTGAAAGGCTCTGACTATTCCTATAGTTGGATCTCCGACCACATAAACTTGGCCAAATTTTGGCATGTCGTAATTGTGGATTATTTCAAAAAGATACCCTCTATCATCAAAATTAACCCTTAAAGGGACGACTTCTAAACCTTCAATTTTTGTTTTTTCTTTTTCTTGCATAATTTTTATTTATTTTATATGACCTTTTTCTTTTAAATATTTTTTTAATGCTTCTTGCCAATGACTCATTTTATCGATTCCTAATTCTTTTAATTTTTTGTTTTCTAAAACTGAATAAGATGGTCTTTTGGCAAAAGTTTGAAATTGGCTTGAAGAAACAGGCTGGCAATTAATTTTTAAATCCATTAATTCAAAAATCTTTTTAGCAAACTCGTACCAAGAACATTCTCCATGATTTGTAATGTGATAGGTGCCATAATACTCGGTTTTAATTAATTCTTTTATTTGTTCTGCTAATTCTTTTGTATATGTTGGACTAGTGAATTCATCGTTTTTTACTTTAATTTCTTTTCCTTCTTTTGCCAATTTTATCATCGTTTCAATAAAATTTGATCTTCCTTTTTCTTTGCAACCTGCTACCCCAAAAAGTCCTGCAGTCCTAACAATGAAATGTTTTTCAAAGATATATTGAATACAATATTCGCCAGCCAATTTTGAAATTCCATAGATATTAACTGGCCCTGGCAAATCGTTTTCTGTATAAGGAGTTTTTCTGTTTTTATCTAAACCAAAAACATAATCCGTGCTGATGTGTGCTAAAACAATATCTTGCTCTTTACAAATTTCCGCTAAATGCTTAACCGCAAAAGTATTAATTAAAAAACTTTTTTCTGGATTTTTTTCACACTCATCTACATTATGAAATGCTGCAGTGTTAATAATTGTATCTGGAGAATTTTTGAAAATATATTCTTTTGTCTTTCTAAAATCTGTAATATCAAGCTCCTCAATTGTTGGAGTGAGCAATTTATAATCTTTTTCTAAAAGTGTTACCAAATCAGAACCTAATTGTCCATCCGCTCCAATAATAATAATTTTTTGAATTTTTCTCATTTTTAAATTTTTTTTGATTTAATTAAAGAAATCAACCATTTGTCATTGTAATGAATGGTATCTAATGAATCTTTTGGATTTTTTTCTAAATGATTCCAGATTTCTAAAATTGCATCTTTTAATCTTCTTTGTGGTTTATATCCAAAAATCTTTTTGAATAAGGTGTTATCTGCTTGATAGTTTCTAGCAATTCCTACTGGTTCAATATGGACTTTTGGATCGATTCCTTTTTCTTTTTTAAGAATTCTCTTTACTTCTTTTGCTAATTCTAATAAATTCCAATTATTGTCTGAAATGTTGAAGATTTTTCCTCCAATTTTATCTACAGGCAATTCTAACGCTCTAATATATGCCCAAGTAACATCTTGAATATCAATCAAAGGTCTCCAAATTTGACCATTGCAATGGACGGTTATTTTCCTTTCTAAAAATGAATCTTTCACAAAAGAATTCAAAACTAAATCGTATCTCATTTTCGGACTAAGTCCATAAATTGTTCCTTTTCGAAAAATTATTGGATGAAAACTGTCACTTGCCAATTCCAACAATGCCTGTTCTGCTGCTCTTTTTGAAATTGAATATGGAGAAATTGGATTTACCTCTTCTGTTTCTTTTGAAGGTTTAGGAAAAAGAGGGGTGTTATAAGTAAAGTAAACAGAGCAAGAAGATGCAAAAATAAATCTTTTTATTCCTTTCTTTTTTGCTAATTTTACCAACCTTTCAGTTGCAATGTGATTGACTAAATCGGTAAGTCTAGGGTCAAATTGGGCAGTAGGCTCAGTTGAAATTCCAGCCAAATGAATAACAGCATCAACTCCATTTAAAATGTTCGAATTTGCTTTTCTTATATCTATTTTTATTAATTCAATTTTGTTTTTTAAAGGAGAAAGGGGTTGTCCGCCAAAGATGAGTTTGTCAACGACTCTTACTCTGTACCCCCTTTCTACAAGTTCTTTTACTAAAACACTGCCTACATATCCAGCCCCTCCTGTAATTAAAATTTTTTTTGACATATTTAATTTGCACAATTTAATTATTTTTTTGTAGACCTTTTTCTAAATTATATTTTGACCTTCATTTTAGTTCTCTTTTTGATAAAGAAATATCTAAACAACTTATTTTTAAACTAAGTTTTGAATTTTAAAGGTGATTTAATTTTAACTCATTTTTTGTTATTTTCAATAATTTTTAACCCTTTTATTTTATTAGCCTTGAGTGAGTTGATATTCTCTCACGGCATCAATAATCTCTTTTTTTATTTTGCCCCAAGTGATTTTTTTATCAATAATTTGAATGTTTCTTATTGACTCTTTTTCTACATCTTCAAAATAAGTTAGTCCTTTGAGAAAAATCATTTCTGAATATTCTGGATATTTTTTCTTTGTCCAAAAAATAATTTTCTTTAATCCAAAATTTCTTATTAAGTAATAAATATCAATGAAATCTCTCTTTGTGCCTCGCTGACCTATTGCTAAGGCTTTCATAGCAGCAAGATCTTGAAGTGAAGCAATTAAAATTCCATCAAGTATGTTAATTTTGCCAATTAGAGGATAAAAATAATAAAAACAAGATACCCGAACATTATTAATAATAAACTCGCAGGTATTTTTTAAATCCCTTAAAATTTTAATCTTTTCATCTCCAAATTTTAATTCGTCTTTAAAAATTTTAATAAACTCTCCTTTGCCAAATTCTTTTTTGCTATAAAAGTCAAAGTCAATTGAAGTTCTGTGGCCTAAATAAAACATTAATGCAGTACCGCCTGCTAAATAAAGATTATGCTTTGAAGTAAAAGAAAGATTTTTAAAAACAATTTTTTGATCTGGAGTTAAAAGATTAATATACTCTCTCTTTGGGATAAATATTTTTAATTGCTTTTTCATAAGTATTTCTTTTTAATTTCAAGCCAAAAATTTTTAGCCAATAGGTTAATGATTCTGGATGCCAAAAACCACGACTTGGATTTTTTAGAGTTTTTTTGATTTCATTTAATGAAAAATTTTTCAGAAGCCATTTTACTGCTTTTTCGTCGCCATAATTTAAAATTTGTTGAATAATCAATTGCCTCTGAGCTTGATTGTCTAAATCTAAAAAATTCAAATTGTAAAACCAAAGAAAAGGTTGAAGAAATTTGGGGATTTTTTTCTTTTTCATTATTTGGTTATAATATATAACAAAAAATAAAAAATCGCAATTTTTTGCTTAAAACTAAAAATTTCAAAAAAAATATTTTTTATTTTAATTGAGTTTAATTTTTATTTTCTTTTTATTTTTAAGAAGCTAAAATAATTTTTACCTTAAATAATCTATTTCATTTCTTTTGAAATTAAATTTTCAAAAATATCTAAATAATAAACTTTTTTTCATTGATTAAAAAATTGGCTAAATGTAAGCGTTTCTTTTAATCCATTTTTTTTATTATTATCGGAAATGATTCTTTTGTTAAATTTCAAACATCCATTTTATCGTCTTTTTTAGCCCATTCTCCAAATTATATTTTGGCTTCCATTTTAGTTCTTTTTTTGCCAAAGAAATGTCTAAACAACTTCTTTTTAGGTCGCCAGGTTTTGCAGGTTCAAATTTTGGCTGAATTTTTTTATCTATAATTTTTGAAATGAGTTCTTCAAGCTTATTAATTGAAGTTTCAATTCCTGTGCCTATATTAAAAACTTCTTTATTTCCTTTGTATTCTATTGCTTTTAAAAGAGCAGAAACTACATCTTCGACGAAAACAAAATCTCTGGTTTGATTACCAGAACCAAAAATTATTGGCCTTTCTCTTTTTAAAAGTTTATTAATAAAAATTGCCACTACTCCTGCTTCTCCTTTAGGATCTTGCCTTGGGCCATAAACATTAGCAAATCTTAAAGAAATAAAATTTAAACCAAAAGTTTCTTTATAAAATTTTAAATATCTTTCAATGGTTAGTTTTGCAATTCCATAAGGGGAAATTGGATTAGGCAAATAATTTTCTGGAGTTGGAATTTTTTGTACTTTACCATAAATTGCACCACCTGAAGAAGCAAAGATGAATTTTGAATTTTGTGAATTTGCACCAATTGGGACACGAATTTCACGAATAAAACTTTTAATAATATTTAAAGAGCCAAGAATATTGGTTTTAGCATCACTAATTGGGTCTTCTACCGATTTTCTAACATTAATCTGAGCTGCTAAATGGAAAACGATTTCTGGTTTTTCTTTGGCAAAAATTTCGCTAACTTTTGAAGAACAAATATCAACTTTGTAAAATTTTGCTTTGGCACCAACCCCACTTTTTTTAAAAAATGCAGGATTAAGATTTTCTTTTTTTCCTGTGGATAAATTATCAATCACAACCACTTTGTAGCCTCTTTCAATTAAAGCATCAACTAAATGACTGCCAATAAATCCAGCTCCTCCTGTAACTAAAATTTTTTTTGACATATTTTAATTATAATTAAATTCTTGCCATTTTAAAACAAAACTCACTCTGAAAAAATTTTAATTTTTTGAAAAAATTTATAAAAGAGATAAAAGAAAAGAAAGTAAGAAATGGTTCCCAAAGAAACTAAAAGTAAAATATGGCGACTTAAAATTATTTTTTGAGAAAGTATTGCCACCATTACTGTAGCAGCTAATAAAGAAGCAAAAAAAGTAGAATCTAATTTAAAATCTAATTGGCAATATTTTTTGAAAAGATAAACCATTAAAATAACATTTAAGATAACTGAAGCTAAAGTAGTTAAAGAAGCGCCAACAAAAGAATATTTTGGGATTAAGAGAAAATTTAAAATAATATTTAAAATTGCAGTCAATAAAATAACGAAAAATATCTTTTTTTGATAATTTAAAACTAAAAGAGATTGAGAAAATGGCAAAGAAAAATAATTTAAAAAGCAAGTAAAAAGCAAAATTTTCAAAGCAGGTATAGAAGAAAAATAACGGGGGTCATAAACAAAATCAATAATTCTATTTGCCAAAAGTAATCCTCCAAATAAAATTGGTATACCCAAAAAAGTTGAACTTTTAAATAAATAGTTAAAGATAGACTGAAATCTTGACTTTCCTTCTTTAATAGAGCTAGAAAGAGCAGGAAAGAAAACTTGGGATAAAATTGCTAAAGGAATAATACAGATGCTAATAATTTTTTGGGCTGCATTATAAAAACCAACATCTTGATAATTTTTAAAGAAACCAATCATTACAGAATCTGAATTTGCATAAATAGTTGTTAAAATACCACCAAAAGCTAAAGGCCAGGATAAAAGAAAGATTTCTTTCCAAAGATTTTTATCGATAACAAATTTAATTTTTAAAAATTTAAAGCAAAAATATAAAAAGAAGATTAAAAAAGAAATAAAAGAGCCCAAAAAGTAGCCAAAGCCTAAAGATTTACAAGAAGGCAATATTTTTAAAGCTGAAATTCCAACAATAAAAATAAAAAGAGATTCTAAAATTTTGCCAATGGCTTCATATTCCATTTTTTGGGTAGCTCTCAAATAAATAAAAACATTATCTAACAAAGAAGAAAATAGAAAATAAAACCCTAAAAGAAAAATAGTAATTCTTGTGGTATTATCTTTTATTATCAAAAGAGCAGTTAGAAAAATCAAAATTAAAGTTAAAATTTGCAAAAGAAATTTTAAAGTAAAAATAGAAGAAAATTTTTGGAAAAATTCCTCATTTTTAGATAGTTCTCTGGTGGCAATTTGGGAAATGCCTAAATCTCCAAAGGCAACAAAAAAACCAATAAAAGAAAAGGCAAAAGAAAATTGGCCATATTGATTAACAGCGAGGATTCTGGCTGCAAAAATAATTAAAAGATACTTAAATAATCTAACAAAAAATTCAGAAATAGAAAGCCAAATGGTATTTTTAAAAATTGTTTGCTTTAAAGTTAAATTTTCTAAAAAAAATTTTTTAGGGTTAGATAAAACTCTTTTTGCTAAATTTTTAAAGTCCATAGTTTAGAATCTGATTAATTTTCTCAAGGGTTGATTTATCAACATTGCCAGTGCCAAATTTTAAGCCTTGAGGGGCTAAAATTTCTGCTTGATATTTTTCTTGGAATCTTTTTACAGCAGCTTTTGTTAAAATGCCATAATAACCAGTAACTAAACCTTCTGGATAAATTTCTTTTCCTTGCCACTTCAAAAATTCTTGAAGACATCTTACCTTTTCACTTCTTTGTCCGAAACTTAATGTTGTATCAAAACTTTGGCAAGAAATTTTTTTCCTTAGTAATTGGGCAATTTGTTTTCTAATTTCTTCTATTTGCATTTGTAATTCTAAAACCTTTGCTTTCAAACTTTCAATTAAAGCCTGGTCTTCATAAGTATTCTTAATAGTTAAAGAAAAAGGATAAACATTTTCAATTAAAATAGATAAAATTGGGACGAAAACTAAAGTATCATTGTTTTGATCTAAATTTTCAATTGCAAAACTTCCTTTAGCATTGTTATCTAAAACTACTTTCTCAACCTTGCAAGAACCTTTTTGACAATAAATATACAAAGGCTGAAAAGTTTGATTATTTTTGCCGTCGAAATAAAAAGTTAAATTACCTTTAGTGTAAATTTGATACCAATTCCCAGACCAAGGTTTAATAAAATAGTTAAGAGAAATTTTGGTATCAATTCCTCGAGGAACAATAATTAAAGAAGGTGTAATTTTAATTGTTTTTAAATCTGGATTTTTAAAACAATAAAATTGGCTTAAAGAGCAATCGTTTAAATATAAAGTGATCACAAAATCGGTGAAAACTTGAAATAAATTTTTTGAAAAACCATTTTTTTCTAAAGCTTCATCTAAAGAAGCAATACCAGTTTTTGAAGATTGCATTGAATCTGATAAAATATTTTCGCCATAGTTTTCAGCTAAATAATGAGCGAACAAATTAATTATTCCATAATCTGCTCTTTCACCGTGCCACTCAGTTAAAGAGTCGTTTGGGGTTAAAATTAAATCTTTAACTCTTTGTTGCAAATAAGAGCCAGTAAAATTTTTATTATAGCCTAAATAAGTTGGGGCATATTCTGCTCTGAGCTCATTTAACCAAACATCTTCTTCAACATTTCTCAATTTTTCTTTTTGATAAAAAGTAATTAAATGCACAAATTCATGGGCTACATAAGCTGGCAGTCTTTTTGAAAAAAGAGTGTCAGCGTTAACATAAATCATTTCTCTTTGATTTGATTTTGAATATTGAACTTTTAAATATTCATCGCCAGAATTAAAATAGCCGCCGGTTCCTTCTTTCAATTGATGAAATAAAATTGTAATTTTAGGATCGTTATCAATACCAGGCATCCAAACAGAGCCATAAAAAGAAGTTAGCTTAGGATAAATATTATTATCAAACTCATTAGCTAAAGAATATAAGGCATTATTAACTTCGGCTCTTTGAATGTCTGGCAAATTTTGATACCATTCTTTCTCTAAATAAAAATAAGCATAATTAGAAACTTTTTGTAAAACAGCAACCACTTCTTCTCTACCTTTGGCATCGTATCCTTTGTCAACATAAAATTTTTGCTCTTGGCCAAAAGTATCAGCAAATGTAAAAAGTGGCGAAATTAAAAAAGAAATTGCCAAAAAAAATAAAATCTTTTTTCTTTCAAAAAATTTTCCAAACATAATTAATTTCTCATAATTTTAACATAAATATTTTATTTTTAAAGATCATAAATAAATGGCGTTGACAATGAGTAATCAAGAATATTTGGTGAATTAAAAATCGCGGATTTTAGCAAGAACTTTACGAATGGTGATAAAAAAATCAAAAATTAAAGACCAAAGACTAAAAACTAAAAATCAAAAATTAAAGATTAAAGACCAAAAACATAGATTAAAGATATAAAAATTAAAGGCAGATGCCAGAATAATTCAGATAGAATAAGATTGTTGCTTACCCTGGGTAAGCAATGGGCCCTGTTGCTTAACCTGGGTAAGCAATAATAAATTAAAAATCAAAGACCAAAAACATAAATTCTTGGTTCTGTTGCTTAACCTGGGTAAGCAATAACCTGGGTAAGCAATAATAATTTTCAATTTTCAATTTTAAATTTTCAAATAAAAGAATTTGCACGAATTTTGACACTAATATCGCGAATTTATTGTACCCGCCGTAGAGGTCGCCACTTCGGCGACCCGCCGACGAGGCGGGCTTATTTAGGTCTGACTAGGAGCATTGCTCATCTTGGATAAACAACGGGCGTTTGAGTTAAAGGATAGCTAGAGTTAAATTTTCAAGATTAAAATAATTCCAAGAATTAAAAATATAATTCCAAAGAAAAGATTCCAAAATTTGGTATAGCTTTTAATTCGAGAAGAATTATATTTTACATAATCTAATGTTACATAATGAAATTTTGAGCGAAAAAACCAACCCCTAATTTCAACTTCTTTGCCTATAATTTTTTCTACTTTTTTAAGGGCGAAAAGAATATTTCCAGCAAGAGGAATACCAGATTGATAATTAAGATAAATTAAACCAGTTTCATCTTGCAGCATTAAATCTTCTGAAAAGTAATAACCTGCCATTCCTCTGCCAACAATGGTTCCTCTTAATATAATTGGTTTTCCTTTAATAGGATCTGCGTAAAGATCTTCCATTAAAGACAAAATATTTTTTGTTTCTGTATTATCAAAAGAAGGAAAACGATAAATGGTTCTAAAAATTAAACTTATTCCCAAAAAAATTATCCAAAAAGGAGGAAAAAGAAAAATTGGATGATAATTAACTTCCAAAAGCGACAAAATTAATAAAATTAAAATAGCAATTGAAGGTAAAAAATTGATGATAATTCCCAATATAAAATTTGACCAAATTTGTTTTTTGTTAATCTGAGTTTCTTTAATGATTTTTGAGATATTAAATAAAGGTTCTACGCCCATTTCTTTTGAAATTTCATCAAGCCAAAGTAATCTTTTTCCTGTTAAAGGGTGAGTTGATTTTAATTCGCTGATTTTTGCCCAAGGATTAATAAAATCATAAGATAAAACTTTAGCAATTTTTTGATAATCAAGATTTGTTACTTTAGCTATCAAACCAACTTCTTTTGCCGTTCTAAAACCCATAATTCCCAAAGCCCGAGTGCTTTCTAATAATTTCATTGATTTCGGGTTTTCTTCTTTTGCTATAATTCCATAGGCAATCTTAATTAAAGCTTTTGAAAGAAGATTTGGATTTTTAGTAACCTTTGCAGAAAACTCATCGGCATATCTTTCTCTTACTCTACTAAGAAAAAGAGCAGTATAAAAACTAAGCCAGTAAAAAATATAAGTTATTAAACCAAAAATATATAAAATATCAGTTTTTTCTTTTTTTCTTCCAGATTTTGTTCTTAAGAAAATCTGAGATATTTCATATAATATTTGTAAAATTGTATTAGCAATTGTCATTATTATGAAATCTCTATGAACAATATGGCCTAATTCATGAGCAACAACAGCTTCTCTTTCTTCTTCTTCTAAATAAGTAAAAATTCCTCGACTTAAAATTATTCTGGCTTTAAAAGCAGTTGAGCCATAAGTATAAGCAATGAGGTTATCATCTTCGATAATTCCAATTTTAGGAAACGGAATGTAGTAAGACGAGGTCACATTTTCAATAAATTTATCTAATTCTGGATAAAGATTTTGAAGATCTAAGCGGGGGTAAAATTGCATTTGATAAAAGATTTTATGGACAAAATCTAAAATTAATGGTCCTAAAAGCCAAAAGAAAAAATTTATTATTAAAACAAGACCAAAAAGTAAATAAATATCAATAAATTTAAAAATGTACATTAAACCAAAAATGGCAGCACCTAAAAAACTTAATAAAAGAAATAATGTTAAAAAAGAAACAAACACTAATTTAGCTGGCATATTTTTATTCAATTATGACGAAGAATTGTTATTTTTTTAAAGCTAATAAAAATGTGGAACTAAAATTATTTTAATATAAATTTTAGCAAAATAAAATGATTTACTTATGTTGTTTAATAAAAACTTAACCTAAAGGAATATTGGTTGCTTACCCTGGGTAAGCAATAATAATTTTCAATTTTCAATTTTTAATTTTCAAATAAACGAATTTGCACGAATTTTTAATCTCACGAATAATCACGAATTTGACCACTAATATCGCGAATTTATTGTACCCGCCGTAGAGGTCGCCACTTCGGCGACCAGCCGACGAGGCGGGCTTATTTACGTCTGACTAGGATGTTTTTAAAAATTATTCGATGTTGAAAAAAAATTTAAAAATAATATAATTATAAATAACCAAAGAATACTTTATTTGTAATATTGTTGTTTCTTGTTTGCTAACTTTCGGGGAGTGGTGTAGCGGTAACATGCATGGTTTGGGACCATGAGATCTCGGGTTCAAATCCCGACTCCCCGACTAATATTATTTGTTCTTTAAAATTGAATACTAGATTATATCCTGGTATAATATATAAAGTGGGTTTGGATTAAATACCAATTATGAAGCATCTTAGTCTTAAAGAAAGGGCTATAAATTATCGAAAATGTGGGTATTCTTATGGAATGATTTCAAAAAAATTAGGACTATCTAAAAGCACACTTAGCGACTGGTTAAAAGAAATCCCATACAAACCTAACAAAGAAGTATTGAAAAGAATTAAATTGGCCTCTATTAAATCGGCTCAAATTGCTCATAACAGAAGGGTGGCCAATATTATTGCCATTAAAAAATTAGCAAAAAAAGAATTAGGAAAATTGACAAAAAGAGATCTATGGCTGCTAGGTATCGGCCTTTATCTTGGTGAAGGCTCAAAGTCGTGCGAAAGAATAAGAGTGATAAATTCGGATCCAAAAATAATAAAGTTAGCGATTAAATGGTTTAAAGAAATTTGCGGTTTAAAAAATGAAAATTTAAATATTGCTATTCATATATATCCAGACAATAATGTTAAAAATACAATAAATTATTGGTCAAAAATTACAAAAATTCCGAAAGAACAATTTGGCAAAACTCAAATTGATAGAAGGGTAAACAAGTTAGATAAAAAAAAGAAGAAAACTTCCTTACGGTACGGCTCATTTATATGTTAAAAGTTATGGTAAAAAAGAATTTGGAAATAGTCTCCATCGACGGATTATGGGTTGGATTGAGGCTGTTTTAAATCAAATCTAATATAAAAATTTTTAACACAAAGGGGGAGTTTATTTTCAAACTTTATAAAAATGCGGGATTAGTTGAGCGGTTCAACGTGACTTTTCCAAAGTCAAGAGACGGGTTCGACTCCCGTATCCCGCTTAAATATAATTTTTAGAGGATAAATATCAATAGGATAAAATAAAAATTTAGTTTTCTTCACTCACTTTCAAAATAAAAAGCGGGGTTTTATCCCGCTTTTTAAGTTCTTTTTAAAAAAGAATTTTAGAGAACAGCTTCTTTTAAATCTTTGGCTGCTCTAAATTTAACTGCTTTTTTGGCAGGAATTTTAATTTTTTCTCCTGTTTTTGGGTTAATGCCCATTCTTTCTTTTCTCTTTGAAACTCTAAAAACGCCTAAACCAGCAATTGCAACATCGTTTCCTTTTTTTAATTCTGATTTAATTGTTTCAACTAAAGTATTAATTGCATCTAATCCTTCTTTTTTTGAACAAATTACCTTTTTTTCTAATAAAACTTCAACTAATTGATCTCTGGTTACTTTTGCCATAATTTTATTTTTAAAATAATTCGACCTTTTATAATTGACCTTTTATATAATTTTATAACAGAATGCAATTAAATGATCAATAACCACTACTTAAATTATACTTATTTTATTTTGCATATTCAACTACTCTGGTTTCTCTAATAACATTTACTTTAATTTCGCCAGGATAATTTAATTCTTGTTCAATTTTATGAGCAATATCTCTGGCTAATTTATATGTCTCTAAATCGCCAATTTCTTCTGGTTTCACAAAAACTCTAATTTCTCTTCCTGCTTGAATAGCAAAAGCATTTTTAACTCCAGGGAAAGAAAGAGCGATATCTTCTAACTCTTTTAATCTTTTTAAATAATTTTCTAAAGTATCCTTTCTCGCCCCTGGTCTAGCCCCAGAAATCTGATCAGCCACTTTAACAATAATTGCCTCTAAAGTTTGAGCCGGATATTCTTCATGATGGGCTTTCATTGCCTCAATAACATCTCTTTCTATATTAAATTTTTCTAAAATTTTAATGCCTATTTCAACATGCGACCCTTCCATCTGCTGATCAATTGCCTTACCAATATCATGCAATAGACCTGCTTTTTTAGCAAGGGCTACATTGGCTCCTAATTCTGAGGCTAAAAATCCTGATATTTCGGCTACTTCTATTGAGTGTAAAAGAACATTTTGGCCATAACTGGTTCTAAAATATAATCTGCCTAATAAATTAACTAAAGCTTCTGGCAAATCTAAAATACCAACATCATAAACTGCTTTTTGACCATATTCTTTAATTTTCTGTTCAACTTCCTCTCTGGCTTTTTGGACAAATTCTTCTATTCTTGCTGGCTGAATTCTTCCATCTTTGATTAAATTTTCTAAAGCAACCCTGGCGATTTCTCTTCTTACTGGGTGAAAACAACTAATAACTACGCTGTCTGGAGTTTCATCAACTAAAACTTCAACGCCAGTTAATTCTTCAAAAACTTTAATATTCCTCCCCTCTTTACCTATAATTCTTCCTTTGATATCTTCTGATGGTAAATTAACAATTGAAGTAGTAATTTCTTGAGCCTGAGAAGCAGCGTATCTTTGAATTGCTAAAGAAAGAATTTCTTTTGCTTTCTGAGTATATTTTTCTTCTCCTTCTTTTTGAATTTTCTGAATTCTATCAACAATATCTTTTTCGTATTCTTTTTCAATTTGTTTTAACAATTCTTCTCTGGCTTCTTTTTCTGTCATTCTAGCTAATCTTTCTAATTTTCTTTCTAGTTCTTCTCTTTCTTTAACTAAATTGTCTTTAATCTCTTTTAATTTTTGAACTTTTTCTTCAAATTCTTTTTCTCTTTGTTCTTGCTGCAAAATCTTTTGGTCTAAAGCCTGCTCTCTTTTTAAAAGAACTCTTTCTGTTTGCAATAATTCTTCTCTTCTTTGTCTAAATTCTTCTTGGGCTTTGTTTAAAATCTCGTCGGCTTTTGCTTTGGCTTCTTTTATTATTCTTTCTGCCTCTTCTTTAGTGTCTTTAATTTTCTTTTCAAGCTTTGCTTCGATTGTTCCTTTCCTTTTCTTAACTAATGATTGCCTCGCATAATATCCTAAAAAGACGCCAATTATTAATATTAAAAAGGCTCCAATAACTTGAGTTAGAGTTGTCATAGAATTTAAAATTTAAAAAATTAAATAAAGTTTTCATCGCTTTTTTCTATTTTAAACTAAGAAAACAAAAAAGTAAATAGTAATAACCTAATTTTCAATTTTAACTTTTCAATTTTCAAATACTCGCGAATATGCACGAATTTGGGCACGAATATCACGAACTTTATATCGCGAATTTACACGAATTTAAACACGAATACCACGAATTTGTTCTTAAGTCTAACCTAGATCGCCTCAAAACATAAATTTTTTACCCGCCGTTGAGGCAGGTCTGTTGCTTAACCTGGGTAAGCAATAAGCCCCGCCTCGCCGGCGGGTCGCCGACGAGGCGACCATAAAATCTAACGAATTTCGGTTTGTTGCTTCTCCTGGGTAAGCAAGCAATGGTGGGCTCTGTTGCTTAACCTGGGTAAGCAATAATAAATTAAAAATCACAGACCAAAAACCAAAAACATAGATGAAAAATATAAAAATTAAAGGCAGATGACAGAACAATTTAGAAATTCTAATTTTATCTTTTCATCTTTCATTTTTGTTTTTGATTTTTGGCCGCCTCGTCGGCGGCTCACCGGAGGGGCGAGTTGCCTCATCGGCGACCCGCCGTCGAGGCGAGTTTTTGGAATTTGGAATTTCGTTTAGAATTCAGGGTTTCGAATTTAGGATTTAGGATTTTTAATTACCTGTTCGTTTTTTATTGTTGTGGGTTCTTTTCTTTCCATTTTGGCAATGGCAAAAATACTTTGCTTGATTTAGTAGTTGTACAAGTGCCAACATCATCAGTAATGCTTAAAGAAATAGTTTTAGGCCCTAAATTTTGGAATTTCACTCTTGGGTTAGGAGTAGTTGGGCTAGAACCTGTAGCATAAATTGCATCTGAAGGCATTGTCCAATAAAAAGATTTTCCTCGGCAAGAAATCTGGTTATTATTACTATCGTAGCAAACGCTTAATTGAGTTGCTTGGGTGCAGGTTGCATCTTGAATTGAGCAAAATTGAATAAACTCATCTTGAGTAATTGTTTCTGGAAGCCAATAGAAATTAGGCGTTGGATAAATATGTAAAGGAGTAGTAAAAGTAGTTGAAGCCACTAACCAATCAGATGGTTTATTCCCATAAGTATCCCAAACTTTAACTCGCCAATAATAAGTAGTGTTATAGCCTAAACTGCCAGGATTATTAGGTGGTGAAGGTAAACTTGGATTTTTAGCCAAAGTAATGGAAACACTATTGGCAGTTGAAGTAACTTTACCAGTATCAACTTGCAAAGTGCTAAAAATAGAACTGGTTGAAACTTGAAGTTGATAAGCAGACTGAGTATCGCCTAAATCAGGGTCTTGAAATTGCCAAGAAAAAGAGTAATAAGGTGGGACAAAACAACAATCTTTCGAATAAGAAAGATTAGTAACTTGAGGTGGTAAATCAAAAGAAGTTTTCACAAAATAATTAGAATTGTTGCAAACATTTTCATTATTACAGTTGAAAGAAATCCAACCGATAACATCTCCGCCCCAAGCCCAACCTGAAAGCTGGCGCCAACCACCAACAGGAGTACTTGTACTTAAATAAACTCCATAATTTGAGCCTCTTAAATGAATCCAGCCATCCCAACCACCGCTAGCTGCTAGAGCCTTTGCCCAACCATTAAGTTGGCCGGTAGTTGTGCTTAGCCAAGCTTGACAAGGAGATTGCGGACAGCCTGATAAATCTCTTTGATTAAAAGAAATCCAGCCAATGTGTTCTGACCAGGCATAACCAGAAAGAATGCCATTATCAGCAATATTAACCCCATAGTTAGAAGAACCACAAACATTTTCATTTGTACAATTAAAAGATATCCAGCCGATATTTTCAGACCAGGCCCAACCAGCAACATTGTCAGTGGTGGCACTATTGGTAATTTTTTGTTTAAAGAAAAATGAAAGAAATAGGAAAGGGAAAAGTAATGGGATAAAAAATAATAAACTGATTTTGATTTTGCTTTTTTTGTTTTTCATTTTGAAAATGAATTTTTAATTTTCGCTTTTAAAACTTCTTTATCTAATTTTAGAAAAATAAAAACAATTTTGCAATACCAGGTACAATAAATTTTTAATTTTAAATTTTCAATTTTTAAATATCGCGAATTCACACGAATTTTTAATATCGCGAATAGACACGAATTTTATAAGTCGCGAATTTGCACGAATTTATAAATCGCGAATATACACGAATTTGGACACGAATATCACGAATGGCGATCAACAAATTAAAAATCAAAGACCAAAGACCAAAGACCAAAAACATAAATTAAAGATATAAAAATTAAAGACAGATGGCAGAATAATTCAGATAAAATAAGATTATTGCTTAACCTGGGTAAGCAATGGGCCCCGCCTCAACGGCGAGTCGCCGACGAGGCGACCATAAAATCTAACGAATTTCGGTTTGTTGTTTCTCCTGGGTAAGCAACGGGCTCTGTTGCTTAACCTGGGTAAGCAATGGCCAAAATTTAAAAATGCCCCCGCCGAAGAGGCGGGGGCTTCTCAGCTGGCTTCCGCAAGAAAGCCCTGAGATTCAGTCAATTCTTTACTGTTTAACTATAGGATTACCAGTAATTGGTAATGATTTTACAAGATAGCCATTAATATTAATTACTTGACCATCCGTCCAAACAAACTTTCCGGTTCCATCTGTAACTAAGCTTGTATCAGCATCAACATTAAATTGAATTGAATTACCAGCGTTTGATAAACCTGAAGTATCTGCTTTGACAACTAATGTCTTTGTCTGCCCGGCTGGAATAACTAAGTTATTTAAGGCTACTTTGTAAGTATTACCTGAAGTATAACCAGCAGGGTTAACGGTAACGGTAGTAGTACTTAAGGTTCCTGATAAAGGTGGTGTCACTGTAAGTTGACTTCCATTAATTCCAGCAATAGTAAATGTGCAACTCTCAAGAGCAATTTTTTCTCCTATCTGGAACTTTGTAGCTTCAGTTGATGTTGTAAGTGTCACAGTTGTAATATTAGAACAATTAGTAGTAGTTACTGTAGCACCGCTGCTGCTTTGATTTAAAGCGCTTCCTTTTTCAACATTATCCACATAAACATGAATACCATCTCCACCAGTAATAGTACCACTAATTACCGGTTTAAAGGAGATTGATCTCACTTGAACATCATAAGCTGGATCTGCTTTTACATCAATGTATAAAACTTCTGTTCCTTGACCAGGATACAAAGTTGAAGATGGTTGAGTTGAAGATTTCACTACTGTTGGTACAGTTCTTCTAACTAAAGCTTCATTAGCTGGAAGGCCAGTAAATTCATTAGTAGCTGGATAAACAAGAGTATCAACTCCAGAGACTGAATATTTATAAGCAATAAGGGCAACTTTAGCGCTATCACCTGATTGACCATTAGTGGTTACATCGTTCAAATCAAGATAGACTCCAACTTTGACAGGTACATTTTTGGTTACTTGAAGATTGACACCAGTGAAAGCATAAGTATAGGCACCAAGTTGAACTGATTTTGCACTACTGAAATTGCTACCACTTACTGTAATTTGAGCGTCAGCAACACCTGTAACTTGTCTAATATCATAAGTAGAACCATCATAAATAACTACATAGTCATCAACAGTAAACTCGTTTCCTTTACCTGAAGGTACATCAATGGTCTTAGCCCCATTAGTTGTTGTTCCATTAGTATAAGCCTGGAATACTCTATAAACTACTCCTCCAACAGGAACATCAGGAGTACCATCATTATTAAGATCAAGTTTTGCACCAATAACTGTTCTATCAGCATTTGGATCTACTAATTTTATATAGACATCTTTAACTTGAGTATCGTTGTTGGCCTCAAACTTATATTTTGCCACTAAAACATTAGTTTTATTAGCAACCACTAATTGGTTATCGGGAGTGCTTGAATCTAAGGCAGCTGAAATGCTAACTGTGCCAATGGTAACTTGTTGACCTGTAACAGGATTTACTGAAACAGCTGTGTTAGATTGAGCAGTTTGACCAGAAACGCCCAAAGAAACAGTGTAATAATTTCCAGTTGCTCCTGAAGCAATATCAGCATAAACATCAACTACCATCTGGCTTGATTTTGCCATTGTGTAGTTAACATAAAAAGTATTAGAACTGGCAACACTGCTCTTTGGAGTGGTCTGGTTATTGCCATATTTTACATAGAGATTGCTAAGATTTGTTAAAGTAGCATTGCTTCCTGTGGCTACTTGAACGGTGAAACTATTAATTTTCACATCTTCAGCATCTCCAGTTGAAAGAACAAAAGAAGCTAATTTATAGCCTGATTTAGGTGGAACAACTGACTGATTACCATAGGCACTGTTTTTAGCTACAGTTAAATTACCAGTTCCAACTGATAAAGTATTGGCATTAACATTGCTACTAGGAACATTCAAAACCTGTAAAGAAGTTAGAGCCTGAGCATTGCTAGAACCTGCTTCTAAGGTGACTCTTAAGTTGCTAGCTGTTAAATCATTACTATTAGCTTTATACATATCAGCTCTAACTTCAACGGTAACTGGTTTTCCTGGTTCAACAATCAAAGAAGAGCCTAAATTGTAAGTGGTACCATCTTGAATGATATCAGCTGTTGAGCCAATTTTACTACCATTAACATATAAAGCGCCATTATCAAGACCGCCAATATCACCATTGTTACCATTATCAACAGCCACCTTTAAGCTTTCAACTTTAACCTTTTCTCCATAGGCAGTTAAAACAAATCTGGCTAAAGGAACATTGGTTGCTCTTTTAACCACTGAGCCTGATGGAGAATCACTGGCTAAAGTGACGGTCATTGAACCTGGATTAATAGTAATAGTGCCAGTTGTTAAAACACCGCCTGAATATCTTACTGGAACATTAAATTCAGCATCTTCAACATAGAAATCAGCCGCATTTCTCAAAGAGAATGAATATTGGCGATTTGAACCACCAACAATATCAGCTCTTACTTCTAAGGTATGGTTACCAGTGGTTAAAGAAACTGGATTGCTGGTTAAATCAAAAGCCACATAATAATCTGAACCCAAACTCACTGGACCAGCAACTTTAACCCCATCTACATAAAGATTAAAGTTCTGTAAATCAGAGGCACTAATTGAACCAATTTCTCTTAATCTAAGATATTTTAGATTAGCTTTATGAGTTGAAACATTAGCTGTTACTCCCCAAACTTGGTAATCGGTTTGGCCTGGATCAACATTGCCACTGCCTGATGGGGTAACACCAGAAAGAGTTACTGAGCCAAGAGTAGCTGAAGCTACATTCATTAAATTACCAGTGATTGGGAAAGTGCCACTTAAAGAAGAGGCATTGCTAACAACATCTGTTGAAGCCACGACTGAAACATTCAAGGTTTGACCATTAGATCCAGAAGCAATATCAGATTTAACAGCAATCACTTTTGATTGACCAGCAGGAATAGTGAATAAACCAGCTGGATCAGCAAAAGTGACATAACCTCCGCTAACTGAAGCAGCATCGGTTAATCTGGTATTGCCATCATATAAATAAACATTTTCTAAAGTGGCATCAGCAGAAATACCTCCTCTCTTTAATTTTAATTGGGTCACTTTCACCTCGGCGTTGTCGCCATTGGTAAATTTAATGTGAAGCAAATCAGCTAAGGCTTGACCAGCAACAATGGTACCAGCTGCTGGAGTATCTGGGGCTAAAGCAACGGTTAAACCGGTTCCAGTTGGTTGGGTTTGACCGCCTGTTTGACCACCTGTTTGACCACCAGTAGTACCGCCTTGTAAGAGAGCATTTAATTTTGCTCTGGTTGCTGGGCCAACCAAACCAGTTCCTTTTGACAAGCCATAAGGAGTTAAAATTTCAGAGGCATATTTTTCCTGGAATTTGATAACTGCTGCTTTGGTTTTTGAACCAAAATAAGTAGTTTCATGTCCAGGTGAACCAGTGCCAGAAGCAGCCACTTGGGTGTCTGGATCTTGGTTCAATAATGCTTGTAAGCATTTAACATTATTGCCAACTGAACCAACTTTCAAATTTCTAGTGAAAGTTACTCCTTGGCACACAGCTGGAACTTGGGTGGTTGGAGTGGTTTGACCACCTTGACCGCCTTGAAGCTGAGCCAATTGGGCTTGCAATTGGGCAATGGTTTGTTGTAATTGAGCAATTTGCTGTTGAATTTCTTCAGCAGTTAATGCTTGGACCGGAACAACCGGAACTATCATTACTGCCAAAGAAACTGCAGTTAAGAAAGAAAGTAATTTTTTTCCTATTTTAGACATTTTTTTACCTTTTAATTATTATTTTTTTAGAAACAAGGTTTTTCTCGACCTTTATCTAACCTTGTTTCGACCTTTTTAACCCTGCTACTTTTGGTAGCTAAGGGGGCGCCGTTGTTCGACCTTTAAAATTTAAAAGAAAAAACAACGGCAAATTTCAAATCTTTTTATCAAATTAAATTTAATTGCCGATTTGGGATATTAAAATTAAACACTCGTTAATCTTATCTTCTTGAAAATACTCTTTTGCTTTTTCTAATTTTGCCTTATCTTCATCTTTTAAGCTTTTATTTTCTAAATCAGCAATCAAAGACTGAATTGCTTCTTTTTGAATTTCCTCGCTCTTTTGGGAAACTTCTTGGGAATTGCTTTCTAAGCTTGCTAAAATATCGCTTTTTTCGTTTTCATTTAAAATTTTGTTTTCTTCTATTTTTTTGGCTATTTCTTTGGTATTTAAAGCAGTTATTTTGCTTGTTTGGGCTACATTAATTACCATTTTTTTGTCTAATTTTGGATCTTGAGCCACTTTGCTTTTAAGATTATCTAAAGCATTAGAAACGCTTTTAAGGTCGTTATTAACTGTTTTAATTGATTCTTTTATTTGGGTTTTTTGAGGGTTTTCAGCTAAAAAGGGTAATTGAATTTTTGGCTCTAATTTTTTGAAAGAAGATAGTTGTAAAGAAGAAAAACCTTCAAAAGCACCGCTTGTAAACAAAACCAAAACTATTACTGCCAAACTTAAACTTGTTACAGTTGGAATCCAAACTCTAGGAGAAATTTCAAATCTCTCTTGAGGCTCATTTTTAAAAATTTCTTGTTTTGACCACAAAACCCAGTCTTTATCAGGCTTTATTTTCGAGAATTCTTTAATTTTAGCAATCAGTTTTTTGTCTTCCATAATTTTGGCTCTTTATTATTAAGACGCAATTTTTACCAATTCGTTACAATCAAATATTTGAAGCTTTCAGATATCAAATATATTTGATAAATTTAAATCCTAAATTCTAAATCCTAAATTCTAAACAAAATTCCAAATACTAAATTCCAAATTCCAAAAGTTCGTCTCTAGGGCGGGTAAAATAAATTCGTGAAATTCGCGCCCAAATTAGTTATTGCTTACCCAGGGTTATATTGCTTACCCAGGTTAAGCAACAGAGCCAAAATTCGTTAGATCTTATGGTCGCCTCGACGGCGACCCGCCGTTGAGGCGAGTTTTTGGTTTTTGGTCTTTAATCTTTAATCTTTAATTTAGCTGTTAGCTTATGTGGTTGTTTAAGAGCTTTTCTTTCAGCTTTTGCAAGCCGCGAAAAGCCATAACTCTGACTGTTCCCTCTTCTTTTTCTAAAATTTTGCCTATTTCTCTAAAAGAGTAATTTTCCAAATAATGTAAAATAACAACATTTTGATAGTCTTCTGGCAAGGCCAAAAGAGCCCTTCTAAGAGTTTCTAAATCTAAAGAATTAATAAGTTTTTCTTCGGCAATCGGATCTGGATCTCTAATTTCAGTTTTAATTTCTTCTAAAGAAACAATTTTTTGAACTGGTAGTTGGCGATAATAGTTATTAATTTCGTTTCTGGCAATTTGGTAAAAATATGCCTGAGGATTTTCAATCTTAGGACGATTGTCATTTTCTCCTTTTTTCTTAAACCTTTGCCATCCCTTTAGGAAAACTTGATGGGTCAAATCTTGAGAAGTTTCCTTATGACCTATCTTAATATAAATAAAGCGATAAATCTTATCTACGTATTGATTATATAATTTTTCGTATTGTTTTCTTATACTCATAGGACAATAATATGTCATTAGGACAATAATAGGACATCTGAGGGATTATTTTGTCCTAAGTTTTCACCTTTATTATTAAGAATATAATATGTGTTAATCCTGTCGCCAACCCTAAGAATTTGCCTTGTCTGAAATAAATATCTTAAATCCCTCCTCAAGGTTCTTTTAGTTATCTGGGGAAAATACTTTTGAATGTCCGAAACTTTAATCTTGCCTTCTTTTCCTAATACTTCTAAAATTTTTTGACACCTTTGTTCCCGATTGCTATTAAGCTTTAAAGTTTTATTTTCAAGATTGTCTTTGATTTCCCTTTTGGCCTTGTTTTGATTTCTATTTTTGAATTCTTCTTTTATCCTCTGGATCTCTTTTCTGAGAATCACGAAGTTTTTAGGATTCAACCAATTTTGTTTTTCAGCCAAAATAAAAAGATGATCTAAGGTTTCTAATTTAGCAAAAATTGGATTGTTGCCTGAGTTGTTTAAGGTAGGTTTATTTAAAAAAAGAAAATATTCTTCAATCATTTCTAAGGCATTTTTCCTAATGACATTTTTCAAGGGCTCTTCTTTAGGAAATTTGTCCGTAATACGATAAATTGCTAAGGCAAAATTTAGAATTTTTTCTTTGCTCATTCTTTAATTTTCTAAAAAATTAGGCAATCTTTACAACTTTATATTGTGTCCTACCTTTTGGAGTGTCAATTTCTATTATATCACCTTTTTTGTGATTTAAAAGAGCTTGTCCTATGGGAGATTCATAGGAAATAATTCCTTTTTGAGGATCAGCAATAATTGGGTCTAAAATTGTATATTTTATGATTTTATTATCAGTTTTTAAATAAACAGTAACTCCAATGGTGATTTTATCAACCTTCTGATGCGTTGGAATGACAGAAGCGTTTTGAATTAGTTCTTCTAATTCGGCAATTTTCTGATCTAAAAGAGCTTTTTCTTCTTTGGCGGCTGCATAGGCAGCATTTTCTGAAAGGTCGCCAAAAGAAGCAGCCTCATGAATTTCTTGGGCCACTTTAAAAGCAGTTTTTGTTTTTAGCTCTTGGAGTTCATTTTTAAGTTTTTCTAAAGTTTCTTTGGTTAAGTATCTTTGTTCCATACTTTTAATAATGATTAGTGTAATCAAGAGAAAGAAAAAGTCAAGAGATAAAATTCCCCTAGGCCTGATCTAAGAAAAATTAAAAATCAAAGACCAAAAACTCGCCTCGGCGGCGAGTCGCTGATGAGGAACTTCACATATAATCTAGGGTATTGACAAAAATTTTTAGATATAAGAAAATAGAATAAATTTTTAAAATTAATTTTTATTAATTACTTTTATTAATTGCTAAATTAATAAAGGCAATGTTTTTTATTTTAAATAATCTGATATTAAAAAGCATTTTGGGGAGTTTTAATTTTTTATCGTCCTCTGGTTTCAACCAGAGGATTTTTTAATATAAAAGGTCTAATTTAAAAATTAATTTTATATGAATAAAAAAATTTCTATTATTCTTTTAGTTGTTAGTATTTTAATTCTCTCTTTTTTTGGTTGGATTTTTTGGCAAACTTGGAAAGAATATAAGAAAGAGAAAGAAAACAATGAAATAATAAATGAAAAGTTTGAGGAAGCGCAAAAAATATCAGAGAATTTAATTATTACAGAGACCCCAGATTATAAATTAGCCGAGAATAAAAAAATAGGGGTTAGTTTAAAATTACCCAAGGATTGGAGAGAGTCGCATTATACTAATGACCGTTTATCAAATGTTATCGATTTAAGAAGTTATGATTTTGGGGTTACTACTACCCCTGCAGGAAATCATTTTAAAGGTTGTAGCATCTTTGTTGAAATGTCATACAACACCGCATCTATTCAATCTTTGTTGTCAGAAATTGATGAAATTAAAACCGGTAAATTTAAAAAAGAAAATACAACAATTATAAAAATCGCTAATCGAGATGGGTTTAAAACAGTTGCTTATTATACTTCAGATTATGGGTCTGAAAAATATATTACTGTAAGTATTCCTTTAGTAGATAAATCATCTCAAATAGACTTCAAAGTAATAGCCCCTGAAGAAAATCCAAGTTGTTTAGAAGAATTTAATAAATTACTAAATAGTTTAACTATTCAATAATATGAAGAAAAAGTTTTTATTTAAATTTTTTCTTTTAACATTTTTATTTTTATTTCATTTTTCTTTAGCTCAAAATAATCCTTCTTTAAATAGTTATCCTCATTTAGGAAATATGGAAGTAAATGGCATTTTTTATTCTTTACCAGCGCCTCTTCGTATAGAAGCCGAAACAAGATTTATAAGAGGTCGTGATTCTAAAGAGATAATAGCAGCTTTGTGCATTATTCAATCTACTACCATTTCAAAAGTCTTAACTTATTTTTTAAACGAGCTTCCTGTAGATACACTTTTTAAAATTGGAGAAGTTGTTACTAAATTAATAATTTCTTATGGTAAAACAGAATTCGCAGGCTTAATAGAGAAAATTGAAGATATTAGCGTTAAAAAAAGCGTAGATTATCTTTTAAATGTTTTGTTGGCAAATCAAATTAAAGTTAATACTGGCAATTTAGAACTCCAATATACAGCAAAAGATAAATCCCAATTTGAAGCTAATTTTCAATATATTTTAATTTATAAAGAAATTGGTTTTATTAATAACAAAAAGAAGGCAATAGTAATTCTTAGAATCTATTCGCCTCAAAATCTAAAACCGCCAATTGATCGAGGCGATCCTTTTGCTCCCCGAGGGAGTTTAGTTTCTTTAAATTCTGAAATTCCGCCTTTTATTCTTGATATTAAAGGAACAATAACAGAAGAAGACTTTAAAAATTATCAATGGTTAGAAAGTCCTCAAATAGAAATAGATTTTAACTCGCCAGTACCAGATTTTGGTTTTCAATCTCCTGGTTTTTTAGAAAGAAACGTTGTCAATCCGTTAAAAGAACGTTTAAACAAAATTTTAGCCGTAGCTGAAAGCTATATTAAGACAATAGAGATATTTACTAAAGCTGAAAACCCATTAGAAAGTTTAATTACTAAAATAAAAAATTTTATCGCAGATTTCAGCCCTTGGAAGAAAAAAACTACAAATACTCCACCTGAAGTTATTGAAAAAGAAATTGAAAATATTAATACAATAATTAATTCTTTAAAAACAAATAATAATCTTTCTCTAAATCCATCAGCATTACAAGAGAAAAGCGCCCAAATTAATCAAAAAGATATACAGCAAACACTAAATTTAGAAGAAACAACGCAAAAAGAAGATAATAAAGAAAATAATATTATAGAAAATCATGTTACATCAACTACTTCTCAAGAGAGTAATCAAAAAAATGATGTTCTGAAAGCAGCTATTTCTTTCTGCCAATTACCATCAGAAAATGAGCATTTAATTTCAGAAGTGATTTTTAATGAGATAGCCTGGATGGGAACAACTAATTCGGCAAATGATGAGTGGATAGAATTAAAAAATATTTCTGGCAAACCTCAAAATCTTGAAGGTTGGCAATTGCAAAACAAGGATGGGAAAATTAAATTAGTTTTTCAAAAAGCCACCCTGCCAGCAGGTGGCTTTTTTCTTTTAGAGAGAACCGATGATAATACCCTGCCTCAAATAAAAGCAGATCAGATATTTACAGGAGCAATTAAAAATTCTAATGAAACCCTTTATCTTTTTGATAAAGATTGCAAGTTGCAAGATATGGTAATAGCGAAATCTGATTGGCCAGCAGGAGATAATAGTTCAAAAAGAACTATGGAAAGACAAAGGTTTAGTTTTGGCTGGCAAAGTAGTGAAAAACCGGGCGGAACCCCAAAAGCTGAAAATAGTTATGGTTATTTCCCAAAATCTCCAACTTCTAGTTCGCAAACCTCTAATCAAAAAAGCGCCAGTCAACAAAGTTCAAATAAGCAATCTCAAAATACTCAAGTTGGTTCAGGTGGATTTAGCCAATCTCCACCTAATACAAATAAAGAGCCAAGTATTTGTAGTTTAGAAAATCTTCCCTTGCCTGTTTATTCACCAGTAATTTTCAATGAAATTGCTTGGATGGGTAGCGCTTCGAGTAGTAATGCCGAATGGATAGAATTAAAAAATATTTCAACTACTAGTATATCTTTGACTAATTGGCAAATTATTGGCCTAGATACAAAAGATAACAAAAATGAGATTCAAATAAAGATATTTTTTGATCAAAAAAATATTAATCCTAATGATTATTTTCTTTTAGAAAGAACTGATGATAATACGGTTCCTGGAATTTCAGCCGATCTATTTTTTAGAAACAGTCTTAATGATTCTAATTTCTCTTTATATCTTTTCGATCAAAATTGTAATTTAGTCGATAAAATAGAAGCAACTTCTTCTTGGCCAGGGGGAGAAAAAACGCCTATTAAGAAAACAGCCGAAAGAGATGAAAATTTGAGCTGGTACACTTCTTGCTCCACTTTGTCAATAAATGGGCTTTTTGGTACCCCAAAAGCAGAAAATAGTATCTGCCAGGAAAATCTAAATTCAACAACCACTGATTCTAAAACTACTATTAATTATGCCCCATTAGATGTTGTTATTAATGAAATTGCCTGGGCAGGAACTGTTAGTAGCAGCAATGATGAATGGTTAGAACTTTATAATAACACTAATAAACCAATTGACTTAAATAATTGGAAAATTGTCTGGGGCGAAGAAGCAACTAATACTCATACTATTTCACTAACTAAAACTATTCCAGCTTATGGTTTTTATCTTTTAGAAAGAACTTCAAGTACAACAATTTCTGATATTGAAGAAGATCAAATTTATAAAGGCAGCCTAAAAGATAATGGCGAATATCTAAAGTTATTAGACTCCAATGGGAATATAATTGATGAAATTAATTGCAAAACTAGATGGTTTGCAGGAGATAGCAAAAGTAAAAAGACAATGGAAAGAATTAATCCAAGAATTTCTGGCAATTTATCAGAAAATTGGGCAACAAATACAGAAATTATCAAGAGAGGTCATGATGTTGGTGGCAATGAAATTTTAGGAACTCCCAAATTTAAAAATAGTGTTTTTTCTAATTTACCTCCTAATCTGGTTGAAAATTTTTTAGTTGATAAAGAGAAAAGTAAATCTCAAAATCTATTTCTCTCTTGGGCTTCAAGTACTGACCCTGATAATCCTGAATCTGATATCTCTTATATTGTCTATTACTCTAAAGAAGAAATTAGAGAAGATAATGCCACAAATACTAACAATTTTCTTTTTTCGACAACTACTATTATAACTACAATTAGTTTTTTGCTTGATTATGATTCAACTTACTATTTTGCTATCCGGGCTTTTGATGGTAATAATTACTCATTGCTAACAACAACCACTCCGTTTTTTACTCCGCTACCTCCAATTCAAGATTTAGTTGCCGGACCTTCAGCTATTAGAAAGGCAGTTGATCTTTTTTGGTCTTCTCAAGGAGGCAAGGGCTACATTATTAAATATTCTGAAAAAGAAATTGTTGAAATGCCTGAAAATGAAAATCAAATTTCTTGGGAAGAGGCAACTTTATTTGACCAATCTCTAATTCCAAAAGAGAAAGGAGCAATAGAAAATTTAACAATTAAAAATTTAGATCCTGAAAAAACTTATTATTTTGCTATAAAAACAATTAACCAAAATGGTGCTCTTTCTGAAATTTCTAATATTGCTAAAGCAAAGCCCATTCCAGGCTTTCAAGATAATAATGATGGCACGGTTACTGATTTATATACTGGTTTAATGTGGCTAAAAGATGGTAATAGCCAAGAAGGAAATATTACTAAAAAAACATATGAAGATGCTCAACTTTTTATTGACCAACTCAATAATACTAATTTTCTTGGCTATAATGATTGGCGTTTGCCAACTATTAAAGAGTTAATTACGCTTATTGATTATAGTAAAGTTCCAGATGACCAAAATCCATTAATAAATGAAGTTTTCCAAAATATAAAAGCTGATAAATATTGGTCTTCTTCTTATGAACATCAAAGTGTCTCTGGATATAATTCTTATAAATATCGATATGTTGATTTCTCAAGTGGTGTTAGCGATTTAGCTTATTATGATTCAACTCTTGATAGGCCAAAACCTACTTTTTATTTCTTGCCAGTAAGAAATAGTAATAGCCAAAAAATAATTGCTAAAAGTGGCTTATCAGGCGAAGAAAAAGCAGATTCTTGCCGACCCAGTTATCAAGAAGATGATAAAACTATTTTTGAAAATTGTAATAATCTTTTTTGGGTTAAAGGAGACACAACTCTGCTTTTGGGATTTAATAATACCATTCCTTGGCAAGAAGGCCTAAAAATTTGTCAAAATTTAAATTTTCAAGGCTATAAAAATTGGAGATTGCCTAATGTTTTAGAAATGATAAGCGTTATTAATCTGCCAAGTGATTCTGCTTCAAATACTCCTATTGTGTTCTGGAAAAGCAATGATTCGTTCTATTACTGGACTTCTACCTTATTAAATAATTATCAAGTAGGAGTTTCTGATGGCGAAATCGGTAAAACTATATCTAATTTAAACACTGCCTATTTGCAATGCGTTTATCAAAAATGAGAAAAAAGAATTATCCAAAGAATGATTTTAAAATATGGAGATTTTTGAGGTTTTTAAAATAAATAACCTTTCCTTTTTTACTAAAGCCAAAGAAATTGTGTTTTTTGAATATCACTTTTCTTTAGCTGTTTTTTGAATATTTTTCTATTCTGCTTTAGATTTTCTAATAGAACTTTTCTTGCAAATTCTGCTCTTGCTTTTTCTTTGAACATCAAATAAATTTGTGATAAAATTATCATTGTAAGAGGTGATCCTTTTATAATTTAGTTAAAGATATTCCAACTTTTAACTTTAATTTTTGGCACAACTCTTACCCTACATTTAAAAAATTTTTATTTTCAAAAGAAGCATCAATCTTACTTATGTGTAAAGTATATTGATAATATAAAAGTAGATAAAAGCAAATAGTTTTGGTATTATTTATTACAATCAATTTATTTTTTGAAAAAATAATCACTATGATCGAAAGAAGGCCCGAATCTCATAATTTTTATGAAGAACGTAAAGAACACCATCGCGAGATGCGAGAAGCTTTGCCTTCATTAAAAAAACTTGAATATCCAACTAATAGCCCAGAGAAAGAGATTGGAGTGCCAGCTACGGAACTTTTGAAATTACGTTCTTCTCAACAATTCGAAGATAGACTTTTTATTGAAACCTTACGTATAAAAACCAAAGAAAGATTGAAAAAAGAAGTTTCTGAGGAAGAATTACAAAAATTAGAAAACTTACGGAAGCTTGCTGAGAAGGAACGTAAAAATATCGAATATGGAACCTTTACTTTTTTAGCTTTTGAACAAGGTTTAAAAGATAGGGATTGGAAGGTGCGTCTTGCTACTGCTGAATCTCTTTCAGCTTTGGCTCCAATTAATCAAGAAATTTATGTTAATCTTTATGAACAAGGTTTAAAAGATAATGAGTGGAAGGTGCGTCGTGGCACTGCCGAATCTCTTTCAGCTTTGGCTCCAATTAACCAAGAACTTTATGTTAATCTTTATAAACAAGGATTAAAAAATGATGATTTTGGGGTGCGTCGTGCTACTGCCGAATCTCTTTCAGCTTTGGCTCTAATCAATCCAGAACTTTATGTTAATCTTTATGAACAAGGTTTAAAAAATGATGATTTAGGGGTGCGTTTTGCCACTGCCGAATCTCTTTCAGCTTTGACTCTAATCAATAAAGAATTAGCTGCTAAGCTTTATGAACAAGGTTTAAAAAATGATGATTTGGGGGTGCGTCGTGGCACTGCTAAATCTCTTTCAGCTTTGGTTCCAATCAATCCAGAATTAGCTGCTAATCTTTATGAAAAAGGTTTACAAGATAGGGATTGGGAGGTGCGTCATGGTACTGCCAAATCTCTTTCAGCTTTGGTTCCAATCAATCCAAAATTAGCTGCTAATCTTTATGAAAAGGGTTTACAAGATGGCAATTGGGGGGTGCGTCTTGCCACTGCTGAATCTCTTTCAGCTTTGGCTCCAATTAATCAAAAACTTTATGTTAAGCTTTATGAACAAGGTTTAAAAGATGACGATTGGAGGGTGCGTCTTGCCACTGCCGAATCTCTTTCAGCTTTGGCTCCAATCAATCCAAAACTTTATGTTAATCTTTATGAACAAGGTTTAAAAGATAATGATCCAGATGTGCGTCGTGCCACTGCCGAATCTCTTTCAGCTTTGGCTCCAATTAATCAAGAACTTCAAGAACTTTATGTTAAGCTTTATGAACAAGGTTTAAAAGATATTGATCCAAACGTGCGTCATGGTACTGCCGAATCTCTTTCAGCTTTGGCTCCAATTAATCAAGAACTTTATGTTAATCTTTATGAACAAGGTTTAAAAAATGATGATTTGGGGGTGCGTCGTGGCACTGCTGAATCTCTTTCAGCTTTGGCTCCAATCAATCCAAAATTAGCTGCTAATCTTTATGAAAAAGGTTTACAAGATAGGGATTGGGGGGTGCGTCGTGGCACTGCTGAATCTCTTTCAGCTTTGGCTCCAATCAATCCAAAATTAGCTGCTAATCTTTATGAAAAAGGTTTACAAGATAGTGATTGGGAGGTGCGTCGTGCCACTGCCGAATCTCTTTCAGCTTTGGCTCAAATTAATCCAGAACTTTATGTTAAGATTTATGAAAAAGGTTTAAAAGATGATGATCCAGACGTGCGTCTTGCCACTGCCGAATCTCTTTCAGCTTTGGTTAAAAACACAGATTTTTCAAAACTTGCTTTTATTGAGCCAATCTTACAGAAACACCAGATTTCTGAAGACGAGAAACTTTTTGTTTATGCTCGGATAAATCAATTATTACACCACAATAAGGATCTCGGCGATATCATTTTAGATGATATTCCGAGTTTACGTGTCATTAAAGAATATGCAAGAACCATAAACCCTCAGCTTCCAGAAAACAAACAAGCAATTAATCCTGATGCTTTTTTTGAACAAAATCAAATTCGCCTTGCTAAACTTTTTGAAATCGATCGCGATCTCGCCCAACAAATGATTATTCAAAAAATACAACAATTAGGCTTTCCACGCCTGGAACGAACTTTAACACTAGTTGACACATTAAATTCAGATAGTATTTCTGCAATCAGTTTATTAATCAGAAGAACTCCTGAAAAAGATTCTGTTTATCTTGAAAAACTTCTTGAGCTTTCAGACGCTTATCATCGCCTGGGCTTAGAATCAAAATTGCTCGAAATTACCAAAGCACTTTATCAAAAAGAAGGTCTTACTTCAAAGAACATTATTCAAGAGATAGGCTCTGAACTTATTAAAGAATTTTCTAAAAAAATTGGCATTGAATCAAAAATTGCTCCAGAAGCCATCAATCAATGGAATCTAGAATATCTTTCAAAACTTTTCTTTGCTGAAAGAAATTTTGAAGAAGAATCTCGAGATCTCTTAAAAATTATCGTCAAAACTACACTTCAAGGCGATTTCCAGCCAATTATTTTAAACCAGGATTTTGACAGATCACGCTACACCAGAGATGAGCTTGAAATTATTGATGAAATTCAAAAACATAATCAAAAAGTCAAAAAAGTCTTTCAAGATGCTGGTATTGATTATGACACCTGGCTTTCTTATCCCAAAACTCAAGAATTTAATGTTGGTGCTTCCCCTCAAGAACAAGAAAAGCGTTTCAAATCATTTACAAAAGAACTATCTGAAGTAATTACAAATCTTTTAGGTAGTCGCAAAGAAGGAAAACCAGGTATTCTTCCGCAAGAAACAGCAAAAAAGCTTTGGAAGAGTGTATTTAAAAAATATGGTATTAAATTCCAAGAAGATGAATTGGTAACTGATAAAGGTAAGCTAAGCCCCCTTGACCTTCAAAATCCCCTTGAAGAAATTATTAAATTTCTTGAAAAAGAAATGGAGTCTAATCCTAAAGAAGCATTAGGTACAAGCCTTGACCATCTAAGAAATCTTCTTAAATTGCTTCCTGATCTTCAAAAGGAAACAAAGCAGAAAGGATATCAATTTCAGATTAAACTCTGGGACCGTCAACCAGGATACGATATCTTCCAAGGAAACTATACTCATTGCTGTATTGCAGTAGAGAATTTTAATCGGGCTGCTATTTTGGATTATTTAGTTGATACCGGCATAAATATTATTGAAGTTAAAGATATGAATACAAATCAGACCATTGCCCAAACTTTTATTCTTATGGCCGAGAATCAAGAAAAAGAAATTATTGCCATTTTAGACAACATTGAAATAAACAATGACTATCGAGGACTGGCAGATAAGATACGTCAACAACTATTTACCTATATTTCTAATTTTGTAGATGTGCTTGTTAAAGATCCAAGCAAAAAAATTAACACAGTTCTTTTGGGTACAGCTTACAACGATGTGGAAACAAATGATCTCCCTACCCGAACTGAGATGGTTCGAAAAATAGGCGGACCAGGTATTCAGGGCACCCAATATCTCGATTCCTTTGGTTCGGCTTGGGTTGATCCTTCTCAATTCACCTCAAAAAAGTTTTTTGTGGCTTTAGATAATCTTCGATCAAAAGAGAAATCTATAGAAAAACCAAAAATTAAAAGAGGGGGTAATATAGAGATTATCTCTCAACTTGATGAAAGTATTCTTCAAGATATTCTTTCAGTTGAAAAAGCTATCTTTCCAGATCAAATGCAATCTAATTTAGAAGACTTACGAAAGACTCTTGAAAATCCCAACGGAATACAGATTGTAGTTCGATCTCAAGAAGATAAAGTTATTGGCTATCTCTCTTCAAAACCACAAAAAGAGGCCTATGAAGAATTAAAAAACTGGGATCCAGAAATTGATCAAGAAGATCAAACTTTGTATGTTGAATCTATTGCGATTAAACCAGAAGTAAGAGATCTTCGAACTTTTCTTAAATTAGGCAGAGTATTTATTGAAGAGGCAAAGAAAAGAGGTTATAAAAAAATTACAATGCATGCTCGTGTTGCTACCGGGCTATCTTCGATACTTCAGAAGCGCTATGGTGCTAAAGCTCTCCGAAAAATAGAAAACTGGCATAATTTTGAAGAACCATTTGAATATCTCGAGATAAATCTTTCAGAATAGGCTAATAGAAAAGATTGGTTTCTAATTGAATTTAAGAAAGAGCCCCTAGGTCTGACCTAGGAGAAATTAAAAAATTAAAAATCAAAGACCAAAGACCAAAAACATAAATTCTTTTACCCGCCGAAGAGGCGGGTTTCATCTTTCATTTTTGTTTTTGGTTTTTGGTCGCCACTTCGGCGACCCGGCGTTGAGGAGGGAACCATTTTGAATTCAAATAAAAAATCCTGTGGCGAAAGGAAGGGTGTAACCCCTCCCGCCACAGGAGATTAGATTAAGTGGTTAGGGAGGTGGGAGTGGAAAAAAAAGCTATTTCTAATATACATAAAAATATTCAATAAATCAAGATCTCTTTGCTTGTTAGACACGAGTGCTAGTGGGTATATGAGTGTGTGATTTTTCGAGAGCTGTCTCCAAGCGCATAAAAAGGCTTACTCTTGACTTTTGGAAAATTAGTTATATCATAAAATTAGATTTGGAAAATTTGGCCAGAATGGGATAAAAGGTTTAAATTGATTTATTTTTTTGACCTATTTTAAAAAATCTACAAAAACTTTTTCTTTTTTTAAAAGAAAAAGTCATCTTCTGCCAAACCAGGAAATTCTATAAGTCTCCCCATTTTTTCTGCTGGGTAACGGGTTTAATTATTGTTTTTACCTTTTCTTTTTCTCAGAAAAACATTGATGGAGTCTTTGAAGTAAAAAATTATTGTCGAAATAGCATTTTTTTAACTGCTAAAGCTATTAACCAAAATAATTTGCCAACCTATAGTTTAGATGTTATTGAAAGCTCTTATTTAAAGCCTAATGCTCCTCCTTTTTTAGTAACCAATCAAACTTTAGCTTCGGTTAGTTCAGAAACTGAAAAAGCAACTCAAACCCAAAGGAAAGAAATTGAAAAATATGTGGTTCAAGAAGGCGATACCCTTGAAAGTATTGCCTTAAACTTTGGTATTTCAATAGAAACTATTGTCTGGGCAAATAATCTTTCTTCAAAATCAGCCAAACTTAAGCCAGGTCAAGAATTAATTATTTTGCCAGTTTCTGGTGTTCTTCATTTAGTTTCTCAAGGCGAAACATTAAGCGAAATAGCCAAATTATACAAGGTTCCAAAAAAGGAAATTTTAGATATTAATAATTTAGATGATGAAAATAAAATTTTAGCTGGTGATTTCTTAATTATCCCTGGTGGAAAACCAATAGCAAAAAAAGAGAAAAATATTCCTATTGCCCAAAATGCCTTTATCTTTCCAGTGTCAAGGCCATTTACAATCACCCAGGGCCTTCATTGGTATAATGCTATCGATTTTTCAACTGGCAATTGCGGCGATCCGGTTTTTGCTGTTGCTGGGGGCGTTGTCCAAAAAGTAGGCTTTAATAAAATTGGTGGTAATTTTGTTGAAATTTTACACCCAAATGGCGTTATTACCTATTATGGACATTTATCAGCATTCGTAGTTCAAGAAGGAAAAAGTGTTCATCAAGGCACAATTATAGGTTATATTGGAGCTACTGGCTTTACTATTCCTAAAGGACCGGCTGGCTGCCATTTGCACTTTGATGTTAGATTTGGTCAAAATCCTTTTGCTAAATATTCTGCTGGCACAAAAATTCAATAATTTTTAGCCTTCTATTTGTCTAAAACTTAAAGCCTGAGCAACATCATCAAAAATAATTTTTTCTCTGCTTTCTAAATCGGCAATTGTTCGAGAAACCTTTAAAATTCGGTGGTAGCCTCGAGCTGACAGTTTTCCAGAGTCAACATATTTTTTCAAAAGAGTTTTAGCTTCTGCTGGAGCTTGACAATATTTTTCGATTTCAGAAATTTTGAGTTCGGCATTAGTTAAAATCCCTAAGTCTTTGTATCTTTCTTTTTGAATTTCTCTGGCTCTCTCAATCTCTTTTTTTGCTCTCTCTGTTACTTCTTTGTCTCTATTTAAAATTAAGTCTTCAAATTTAACTGAAGGCACATTAACAAAAAGGTCAAATCGATCAATTAGTGGCCCGGATAATTTTCTTCTATAAGCAAAAATCTGGCCTGGTGTGCAAGTACATTCTCTTTCTGGATCTCCATAATAGCCACAAGGACAGGGGTTAGCAGCAGCAATTAAAGAAAATTTTGCTGGAAAGGTTAAAGAATAACCCGCTCTTTCTAAATTGATTCTCCCTTCTTCTATTGGTTGTCTTAAACTTTCTAAAACATCCCGATGAAACTCTGGAAATTCATCTAAAAATAAAATGCCTCGATGGGCTAAAGTAATTTCTCCAGGCCGGGGTGGATTACCACCACCAATTAAAGCTACCTCAGAAGCACTATGATGAGGATTTCGAAAGGGTCTTTTGGTAATAATTTCTCCAGCTGATAGCAAACCGGCTGTGCTATAAATTTTTGTTAATTCAAAAATTTCTGAAAGTTCTAATCTGGGCAAAATTGAAATAATTGATTTGGCTAAAATAGTTTTGCCAGCCCCTGGCGGCCCTAAAAAGAATAAATTGTGGCCTCCGGCGGCTGCAATTTTTAAAGCTAATTTTGCTTTCTTTTGACCTCCAATTTGGCCATAATCAATTTCAAAATTGTTATCAAAGAAACTAAAACTATCTAAAGAAACTTTTTCTGGTTCAATTATTCTTCGATTTTCTAAATAGCCAATTGCCTCTGACAAACTCTCAACTCCAATAATTTTTATTCTTTCTCTTTCTAAATTTACTAAAGCTGCTTCTTTAGCATTTTCTTTTGGCAAAATTAACTCTTCAAAACCAAGATGGACTCCTAAACTCGCAAAAGATAAAGCGCCAAAAATAGGTTTTATCCTGCCATCTAAACTCAATTCGCCTAAAATCAACTTTTTTTCTGAACTAAATTTTACTTGCTCTGTAGCTAATAAAAAACCTAAAGCAATTGGTAAATCATAAAGAGTACCTTCTTTTTTCAAATCAGCTGGCGAAAGGTTAACCAAAATTCTTTTTGCTTGTTGCTGAGGAGCAGAAAGATTGATATTTTTAATAGCAGCTGCCACTCTTTCTTTTGACTCTTGAACAGCCTTATCTGGTAAACCGACAATATTAAAAACTCTTAAACCTTTTAGAGCTGAAACTTCAACTTCGATCAACTTTCCTTCTAAACCAATGAGAGCGGCCGAAAAAATTTTCGCCACCATTAAATTAAAATTTTTTGATTAAAATTATTGCTTTTTGATCGCTTTTTCAAAATGATATCGCCGTTGAGGCGACCTCGCCTCAACGGCAGGTCACCGAAGCGGTGACTTATTCTGTCTTTGAATCAGCTGAATCATTATCATTAACTGGCTGATTATCATCAGTGGTATCAGATTCTTCTTCTGATAACTCTTTTTCGGCTTCAAATTGTTTTAAAGTTTTAACATCAATACGCCAACCGGTTAATTTGGCTGCTAACCTTACATTTTGGCCATCTTTACCAATGGCTAAAGAAAGTTGATCGTCAGGAACAATAGCCAAAGCTTTATTTTGAGGCAAAATTCTTATTTCTAAAACTTTAGCCGGAGAAAGTGAATTAGCAATATATTTATCTGGTTCTTCTGACCAAGCAATAACATCAATTTTTTCGCCACCAAGTTCATTAGAAACAGCCATAATTCTTGATCCTCTTTGACCAATCATTGCCCCAACTGGATCAATGCCTTCTTCGGTAGCAAAAACAGCAATTTTTGTTCGAGAGCCTGGTTCTCTAGCAATTGATTTTATTTCAACTTGTTTTGCTGAAATCTCTGGCACTTCTAATTCAAACAATTTTGAGACAAATTTAGGATAAGTTCTTGAAAGTTTAACCAATGGTCCCTTTGAAGTTTTCTCTACGCTTAAAACATAAGATTTTAATCTTTGACCAGGGCGGTAAAATTCATTTGGTATTTGTTCTGATTTTTCTAAAATACCAGATATCTTTCCAATGTCAAATAAAACAAACTTTGGATCAACTCTTTGAACAATGCCAGAAATAATTTCGCCTTCTTTTTCTTTAAATTTAGTGTATAGCTGATCTTTTTCAATTTCTTTAATTTGTTGCAAAATAACTTGCCTGGCGGTTTGAGCAGCAATTCTACCAAAATTTTCAGGAGTTTCGAGTTCTGTTCTTAAAAATTCACCTGGATTAATTTCTGGTTGAATTTTCCTTGCTTCTTCTAAAAGAATATGCCTTTCAGGGTTAAACCTAATTTTTTGTAAAGTCCCTTCTTTTTCGGCTCCTTCTTCAACTGCCTCTTCCCCTTCTTTGGCAATCATTTTCTCATCAACTACCAATTTTAATCTAAAAAATTTTAATTCTCCTGTTTTTGGGTTTAATTTTGCTTCATATTTTCCTTTTTTCTCTCCATATTCTTTTTTATAAGCAGAAGCTAAGGCTTGTTCAACAGCCTCAAAAATTTTTTCAGGAGGAATTTCTTTCTCTTGAGAAATCTCTTCAATAGCAATTGTTAAATTTTTTAAATCCATAAATTTAATAATAAAAGGTCGCTTTTAAACGACCTTTCTTTTTTTAAGTTTATAAAAGATAACTAATTTTGTCAATATCTATTGGATCATCTAAAATGTAAGTGAAAATCTATTGCTTGCCCTGGGTAAGCAATAATAATTTTCAATTTTTAATTTTCAATTTTCAAATAAACGAATATACACGAATTTGAGCACGAATATCACGAATGGTGATAAACAAATTAAAAATCAAAGACCAAAGACCAAAAACATAAATTAAAAATGTAAAAATTAATTTTTTAAAGCAAATAGAACAAGGCGGGGCCTGTTGCTTAACCTGGGTAAGCAACAAAATATAAATTAAAAACATAAAATTTGTCTCTTTTAGATAAACAACACAAAATTATTCGTTTAACATTCGGTTTTATTCGGTTTGCATTCGGGCGATTTTCATCGTTCTCATTCGTTTAATATTCGGGCGATACACGTTCATCTTTCATTTTTGTTTTTGATTTTTGGTCGCCACTTCGGCGACCCGCCGTTGAGGCGAGGTCGCCTCATCGGCGATCCACCGGCGAGGTGGGTTTTTAATCTTTGGTCTTTATCTTTGGTGTTTTGAATTTAGAATTTCGTTTAGAATTAATGATTTTTAAATCGTAAATTCAGCTTTAGGGTGTTTTTTAAAATTAAGGCTGTAAAAAAAATAAATTTAGAGTAAAATAATAAATAGGCCCTCGTCGTTTAATGGATAGGACGCAAGCTTGCGGAGCTTGAGATCGGGGTTCGAATCCTCGCGAGGGCACAATTGAAATAAAGTTACTTTTTTTCAACCTCTTTCTTGGTTATAGTTAGCTGAATGTAGTTTGGTTCTAATTTTATCAAAGAAATTTGACTTGGTAATTTTTTGTTGTCTTTATCATATCTAACATTTTCTTGATCAATTTTAATTTTTTGAGTCCCAATTCTAGTGATATCATTAGCATCAATAATTATTTTTAATTTTCCGGCTTCGATAAAAGCAAAATCATTTTCTGCGCCAGAAAATGTGCCAATCACTTCAATTGGCTTTACACCTTCAATTGTAACTGAGTTTGGAATATTAATGATTTCAACTGGTAAAATGAAATTTTTCTGAACTGTGCCAGCTGAAGAATGATTTAAAAATAACCAACCAGAAAGAGAAAGCACTAAAGCTAAAAGAAAAAGTCCTAATTCATTGCTAATCATCTTTAATATCCTTGAAATCTTTTTCTTAGATGTTTCAGAAATGTCAATTTTAAGAAATTTTCCTAATTCTTGCTTAAGTTCGTTTTCATCTTGAACTACTTTTATTTTGCCTAAAAAAGCAACAGATACAGTGCCTTTTTCTTCTGAAACAACAATACAAAGGCAATCAGTTTTTTCAGTAATACCAAGAGCTGCTCGGTGTCGAGTTCCATATTTTTCAAGTTGGTTTAAATCGCGAGAAAGAGGAAGATAAACGCCAAATTTTGTAATTTTCCCATTTTCAATAATTATGGCGCCATCATGACCTGGTGAATGAACATCGAAAAGACTTAATAAAAGTTCTTCTGAAATTTCGCCCTGAAGCATCTTGCCACCAAAAGCATATTGTTCGATTGATTCTTTGCCAGGAAAAATCATTATTGCTCCAATTTTCTTTTTAGCCATTAAAAATGAAGTTTTGGTAATAATATCTAAGAAACTTTCTTGAGGGCTTTTTATTTTTTTTCTAATGCCTAAAATACCAATATACTCAAAAAATCTTCGAATTTCGTTTTGAAAAATAATTGCCAAGATAATAATAAAAGCACTAAAAAGTGTTTGGAGAATTTTATAGGTTAAAATAAGTTGAAGCCAAAAAGACAAAGAGAACAAGGCTACAATTAAAATAAAACCAATAACAACAGAAAAACCTTTAGTTTTTCTAAAAAGATCTAAAATTAAATAAAAAATAATTGCTGCTAACAAAATATCTAAACAATCTTTTGGTTTAATTTTAGTTATAAAAAAAATTAATTTGCCAAAATCTAAACTAATAGTTTTAATTAAAGTAAAATTAAATAAATTTATCATAAGTTTTTGTTTTTCCTTCTTTTAATAAAAATATTTTCTAAAAAAACAACAGGATAAGTAAGAACTTGAGAAATAATATAAGCCATAGATAAATTTGGTTCTTGTTCAATAACCTTGACCTCTCTAATTTTAAAAACCAAAAAGGCGGCAATCAAAAATCTCAATGTTCCTGAGAAAACAGATAAGATCATAATTGGATTAGCATTAGAAATTTTAACCATTTTCGTAATTATGAAGTTTCCTAAAGTAGCTCCAATAAATACTCCGATTCCATTTAAAATATTAGAATAGGCAGCGCAAAGGCTTCTTTTTTCTTGGGTAGCAGCATCGAAAACAAAATTACCAGCTGCTAAATTAAAAGCTGCCCAGGCAAAGCCAGAAAAGGCGTTTAATAATAAAACAAAAAGAAAAATTGATTTTTGATTCAAAGCCAAAGTTACCGGCCACAAAAGAGCAATAATAGGAATTAAAAAACTACCTATTCTTAATGTGTAGATATTGCCATATTGATTAGAAAATCTGCCCCAAAATGGCATTGATAAAAATGTCATTAAAGCAGTGATGGCATTTACTAACATAAATTGAAAGTAAGAAAAACTGAGATCTTTTAACATATAAAGCGCGAAATAAGGACCGGCAATATTGGTAGCTAAAACTATTAAAGCAACATAAAGAGAAAATTTTCCATAGTTTCTTCTTGGAGCCTCTCTAATAAAATCAAAAAAAGAAAAATAGCTTTCTTTTGATGGTTTGAAATCTTTTTCACAGTGTTTTAGAAAAAAATATCTCGAAAATAATTTAAAAATTGCTGCTAATAAAAAAATTATTCCAAAGCCAATGAAAAGTCCAATATTTTTAATTTTTTTCTTACAAAGCTCAAGAATAAGACTGGCAAAAAACATTCCTAACAAATAAAAAATGCTAGCTAAGCTATTTCTTTTGCCAAAAAATTTTCCAATTTCATTTTTTTCAATAATATCACCAATCCAACTTGCCCAGACAGGAGCAGCAATATTACCAAAGATAACATATAAGGTATAAAAAAATATGAGCAATATCGGGACATAACTAATGTTTTTGAAATATAAAAATATTAAAGAAATAATTGGGAAGTACATTAAAGATTGCCAAAATAAAAGATTGACAATAATTTTTTTTCTTGAATATTTATTCATTAAACGCCAACTTGTTAATTGAAAAAGTGGCGCAAAAAGATTAGGAATAGCGCTTAAGAGGCTTACTTCTTTTGAGCCCCCGCCTAAAGCAATTAAATATGGGGAAATATAGTTTTCCCCAAAACCCATCGTTAAATTTGTAGTTATAGCTTCTTTTAGGCTGTATTTTTTTGTTGCCTCGATTTCGTCTTGGCTTATTGCTTCCATAAAATTATTAAATAAAAAAGACTATAATAAAATAGCATGAAAACTACATATTTTCAACCAAAAAATTTAGCAATTAGTAATAAAGTTTTGTTTTTTACCAATCGATTAAACAAGGGTTTATTTGGTATTTCATTTAGTTTATTTGAAAAAAATTTTCTTATAGGTTATAATAATAATCTATGAAATCAGTTTTTATTCAAGCTAATGCTAAAATTAATCTTGAGTTAAAAATTTTAAAAAAATTAGAAACTGGTTTTCATCAAATTGAAAGTATTTTTCAATCAGTTGATTTAGCCGATTTTTTATTAATTGAAAAAACAAAAGAAAATAAAATTACTGGAGCTATTATTTGTCCTGAAAATCAAAATATTATTTTTAAAGCTAAAACTGCTTTGGAAAACTATCTTAATAAAAAACTGCCTTGCACTATTCATTTGCAAAAAACAATTCCAATTGCTTCAGGTTTAGGCGGAGGAAGCGCTGATGCTGCAGCAACAATTTTTGGTTTAAATTTGCTTTATAACTTAAAGCTTTCTAAAAAAGAATTAGTTGAAATTGGTAAGACAGTTGGCGCAGATGTTCCCTTCTTTTTTTACGGTGGCGCTTGCAAAGTTGAAGGAATAGGCGAAATAATAAAACCAATTAAGAAAAAATTGCCAAGCTATTTTGTATTGTTTAGGCCCCATAAAAGAATTGAAACAAAAAAAATGTATGAACTTTATGACCAAACTGGCAAAGATTTTTTAACTCTTAATAGAGAAATTTGTCCAGAAATTAATAATCTCGAAAATTATTTAAAGAAATTCGGCTTGGAGGCGAAACTTTCAGGTTCTGGCCCCACAATGTTTTGCGAAACTTCTAATTATAATCTTGCCAAAAAAATAGCCGAGGGTTTTGAAACATTTAACGGCGATATTTTTATTTGCCGGCCAACAAAAAAAGCTTTGATTCTATATTAATTATGCAAATAGCAATAATTTTAGCAGCTGGTAATAGTCAGAGAATGCGCTCTTTTAGTGGACATCAAATTAACAAAATTTTTTATCCAATTTTTGGCCGACCTTTAATTTATTACACTATTTTGCCTTTCGAAAAATCAAAAAAAATTCAAAAAATCATCATTGTGACAAAAGAAGAATATTTTAGTAAATTTTTAAGTTTAATTTCTAAATACCGCTTTAAAAAAATAGTAGCTTTGGTTAAGGGCGGTGAAGAAAGACAAATCTCTGCTTTTTTGGGTCTAAATTTTTTAGAAAAAGTTGGAGCTCAAAAAGGCGATTTAGTTTTATTTCACAACGGAGCAAACCCTCTTGTTACTAAAAACGAAATCGAAGAGATTATTGCAGCTGGTAAAAAGTATAAATGCGCTCTTTTGGCCCAAATGGCAAAAGATACAATTAAGAAAGTTTCAAAAGAAGGTTTTGTTTTAAAGACATTAAATAGAAAAGAAACTTTCTTAGCTCAAACTCCTCAGGTTATTGAATATGAATTAGCAAAAAAGGCTTTTGAAAAGGCAAAGAGAGATAAATTCTTAGGTACTGATGATGTTTCTTTAGTTGAAAGATTAGGCTTTAAACCAAAGGTTTTAATAACAAGTTTTAAAAATATTAAGGTTACTTATCCAGAAGATTTAAAAATTGTGAAATCTTTTTTAAGATAAACTATGAAAATAATTTTTGCAAAACATATTGGTTTTTGTACTGGAGTAAAAAGAGCTTTAAATATTGCTAAATCATCTCTTAAAAATGATCCAAAACCAGTTTATTTTTTAGGCCCTTTAATTCACAATGAATTAGTTATTGAAAAAATAGAAAAATTAGGAGGAAAAGTGGTTGATGATTTTAAAAAAATAAAAAATGGCACTTTAGTTTTAAGGGCTCATGGTGAAATTCTACCAGAAAAATTTCTTGCAGAAACAAAAATTAAAATTAAAGATGCAACCTGTCCTCTAGTGAAAAAGGCCCAAAATTCTGCTTTGTATTTAAAAAAATTAGGTTACCAAGTTGTAATTATTGGAGATTTAAATCATCCTGAAGTTGAAGGCATTAAAAAAGCAGTTCAAAAAAAAGCAATTTTGATTCAAAATCCTGAAGAAGCTAAAAAACTACCTAAAATGGAAAAAATTGGGGTCGTTTCTCAAACTACTCAAGAGTTAGAAAATGTTGAAAGCATTTTAAAGATTTTAAAAAAGAAAACAAAAAATTTAAAATTTATTGATACCTTATGTCCTGAAGTCAAAGCCAGACAAAAAGAATTAAAAGAAATTTTTGAAAAAGCTGATAGTATTTTAGTTATTGGCTCAAAAACTTCGGCTAATACCAAAAGGTTAGTTGTACTCTCTCAAAAAGCTAAAAAGAAAGTTTGGTGGGCTAACTCGTTAAAAGAAGTGAAAGAAATTGATTTTAAAGGAATTAGAAAATTGGGGGTAATTTCTGGCACTTCAGCTCCTGATTGGGAAATAAAAAAAATTAAAAATTATCTTTTTAAAAAATATGGAAGAAATTAAAAGAAAAAAAACCAAAATAATTCAAATTGGAAACAAAAAAATAGGCGGCAATTTACCAATTTTGGTTCAATCGATGACCAATACCCCTACCAGAGATATTAAAAAAACAGTATCTCAAATTAAAAAATTAGAAAAAGCAGGCTGTGAAATTATTAGAGTTGGTATTCCAGATATTGAAAGCGCTAAAGCAATTTCTGAAATTAAAAAACAAATTAATATCCCTTTAGTAGCTGACATTCATTTCTCAAGCGCTTTAGCCAAAGAATCAATTTTACAAGGAGCTGATAAAATTCGAATTAATCCTGGGAATTTTCCTAAAAAAGATTTAAAAGAAATCGTTAAATTAGCTAAAGAAAGAAATATTCCAATAAGAGTTGGTGTCAATTCTGGTTCTTTAGAAAAAGATTTATTAGAAAAATATGGTCATAGTTCAGCCAAAGCTTTAGCTGAGTCTGCTTTGAGAAATGTAAATTTATTAGAAAAACTTGGTTTTGATAATATTGTCATTTCAGCCAAAGCAACCGATGTTTTAAGAACAATAGAAGTTTATGAAATTTTATCTCAAAAAACAAATTATCCTTTACATTTAGGAGTTACTGAAGCGGGTGGAAAATTTACAGGGAGCATTAAGTCGGCAATTGCTTTAGGTTATTTATTAAAAAAAGGCATTGGAGATACAATTAGGGTTTCTCTAAGCTGCGATCCGGTTGAAGAAGTAAAAGTTGCTTTTGAAATTTTAAAAAGCTTAGAGCTTAGAGAATTTGGCCCTAAAATTATTAGCTGTCCTACTTGTGCCAGAACTAAAATTGATGTGGTTGGGATTTCAAAAAAAATTGAAAAATTAACCAAAAATTTTAAAAAACCAATTAAAATTGCGATTATGGGTTGTGTGGTTAACGGTTTAGGAGAAGGCAAAGAAGCAGATTTAGCTATAGTTGGAGCTGGCAAAAATTTAGCTTTTTTAATGAAAGGGGGCAAAATCTTCAAAAAGTTAGAAACTCAAAAAGCAGTTAATCTTTTAGAGCAAGAAATTAAAAAACTAATGGAAAGCCAGTGAAATAAAAACTTTTACATCTTAATTCTAAAATGCAAACAAAAGAAATAGGAACTCTTGGCGAAAATATTGCCAAAAATTATTTAGAGAAAAAGGGCTATAAGATTTTAGAAACTAATTATAAAACAAAGATTGGCGAAATTGATATTATTGCCAAAAAAGGAAAAAATTTAGTTTTTATAGAAGTCAAAACTATTACTACAAAAGAAAATTTTTTGCCTGAAGATAAAGTTGATAAAAGGAAAAGGGCAAAGCTTATTAATTTAGTTAAATTTTATTTACAAGAAAAGAAAATTAATTTTGACATTCCAATTCAAATTGATGTTATAGGTATCAAACTTGGAAAAGATAAAGAATCTGAAATTCAACACTTTGAAAATGTTATCGAAGACAAGGAATTTTAAAAAGAATCAACCAGAAATAATAATTAGGATTTTATTGCTTACCCAGGTTAAGCAACAAGCCGAAATTCGTTAGATTTTATGGCCGCCTCGTCGGCGACCCGCCATTGAGAGGCTGGGCCTATTGCTTACCCAGGTTAAGCAACAGAGCCCCGCCTTGTTCTATTTGCTTTAAAAAATTAATTTTTACATTTTTAATTTATGTTTTTGGTCTTTGGTCTTTGATTTTTGATTTGTTTATCACCATTCGTGAATATTCGTGCTCAAATTCGTGCGCATTCGCGAGATTAAAAATTCAATATATAACCTGGCCTTGACAATAGCGAGAGTAATAAAGTAAAATTTAATATGGCTTTAGTTTTGATAGTAGAAGATGAAAAAGTTTTAGCTGAAATGTATAGAGATAAATTTGAGCAAGAGGGTTTCAAAGCTGATTTAGTTTTCTCTTCAGAAGATGCAATTGAATATCTCAAAAATAAAAAACCAGATTTAATCTTATTAGATATTTTATTGCCTAAAGCAAACGGTATTAGTTTTTTAGAAAAAATTAAGGAACTCAAAGAAACAATTGGTGAAATTCCAGTAGTTGCTTTTTCAAATTATGATGACCTCGAAACAAGAAATAGAGCAATTCTTTTAGGGGCCAAAGATTATTTATTAAAAACTCAATATACGCCAACCGAATTAGTAAAAAGAGTTAAAGAATTGCTTAAAAAATAATTTGGACTCACCGGGAATCGAACCCGGAACTCACCCTCGCGAAGGGTGCGTAATACCGTTTTACTATGAGCCCTTTTAATAATATATTAATATAATTTTATGGCAAAAGAAATAAAGATTGAAAAAATCCAAAAAAACGTTCAAGAAATTAGAAAAGAATTTAAAAAGCAAACTGCTAATTTAATTTTAAATGGATTCAGTTTTGTGGCTGCTTTAGCTTGGAACGAGGCTGTAAAAAGTTTGTTCGAATTTATTTTCCCAAAAAAAGGAGAATTAATTGGAAAATTTAGTTATGCAATTTTAGCCACCTTTTTGGTTGTTTTGGTTTCCAGATCTTTAAAGAGATTATCTGATGAAGAAGCCCAAGAAAGTTAAAATTTCCCTTCTTTAATTTCTTGCCTGATTTTTTCTATCAATTTATTAAAAAAATATAAATTGTGAAAGGTTAATAATTTCAAACCTGTAATCTCTTTGGCTCTTATTAGATGAGAAAGATAATTTCTTTTATAATTCTGGCAAGTATAGCAATCGCATTTAGAATCTAAAGGTGTTTTTTCTTTTAAAAATTTTTTCTTTCTCAAATCAATTTTTCCAAAAGAACCAAAAGCAATCCCGCGCCTCGCATAGTGAGTGGGAATAGTGCAATCAAATGTGTCAACGCCAGATTGAATAATAATTTTTAGATCTTCTAAAGAACCAACGCCCAAGAGATGTCTTGGTTTGTTATCAGGTAATTCTTTAATTGTCCAGTGCAAAATTTTTTCCATTTCTTTTTTATTTTTCCCGAATTCTCCTCCAATTCCAAAACCATCGAAATCTAAATTAGCGATAAATTTGGCGCTTTCTATCCTTAAATTTTTATATTTTCCTCCTTGGATAATACCAAAAACAGATTGCCCAGATTTTTTTTCTTTTAAACAAATTTCAGCCCAGTAGTGAGTTCTTTCTAAAGATTCTTTTAAATATTCATAACTTGAAAATGGAGCCGGACATTCATCAAAAGCAAAAATTATATCAGCCCATAATTTTTCTTGAATTCTAATTGATTCTTTTGGACCTAAAAATAATTTTTGCCCATCTAAAGGTGAAGTAAAGAAAACTCCTTCTTTTGTAATTTTAATTTTTTTAGGTTGAGAGTTTTCGTTAATTTCAATTTCTTCTTTAGGATTTTCAGAAAATTTTCCTAACTGAAAATCAGAACCAAAGCCTAAAGAAAAAACTTGATAGCCACCTGAATCTGTCATTAAAGGCTTTTGCCAGTTCATAAACTGGTGAAGCCCTCCTGCTTTTTTAATGATATCTTCGCCTGGTTTTAAATGTAAGTGAAAAGTATTACAAATTAAAATTTGGCTTTTTGTTTTTTCAACTTCTTCTGAAGTTAAAGTTTTAACAACAGCTTGAGTAGCCACCGGAACTAAAGTTGGGGTTTCAATTTCCCCATTTTCAGTTTTTAAAAAGCCAAGGCGAGCTTGGCTTTTTTTAGATTTTTTTAATATTTTAAATTCAATCATTCTTAAGATATTATTTAGCTGAAAATTATTTTGCAATCCAACCGCCATCAACAACTAAAACTTCGCCGTTAACAAAATCTGATTCATCAGAAGCTAAATATAAAGCAGCATAAGCAATATCTTCTGGTTCGCCTAAACGAGGATACAAAGTTGAGCTTTCTAAAAATTGTTTTGTAGCTGGGTCGTCTAATAATCCTTTTGTCATCGCAGTTTTAATTACGCCAGGGGCAATGCAATTTACATTAATTTTATATTTTGCATACTCTAAAGCCATTTCTTTAGTTAAAGCAATTATTCCTCCTTTGGAAGCACAATAAGCGCCGATCTGGTCAAAACCTACTAAACCTGCAATTGAAGCAATATTAATAATTTTCCCTTTGCCCTGTTCTAACATTTTTGGAATCACTTCTTTAGAAGTCAAAAAAACACTTTTTAAATTTACGTTTAAAATTTTATCCCAATCTTCTTCTGAGGTTTCATGTAAAGGAGAAAATTTTACAATACCAGCATTATTAACCAAAATATCAACTTTACCAAAGTTATCTAAACAAACTTTAACCATATTTTTTACATCTTCTGCCTTGCTAACATCAGTTTTTACAAAAATAGTTTCGCCTCCTTCTTTTTGAATATTTTTAACTGTTTCTTTACCGCCTTCTTCGTTAATATCAGAAACGACAACCTTTGCTCCTTCTCTGGCAAAAATTATAGCCATTGCTCTACCAATGCCAGAACCAGCACCAGTTATAATAGCAACTTTATTTTCTAAGCGCATAATTTTATTTAAATTTTATAAAAGACCTTTTTATCTTTATTGTTAAATTATAGAAAAAGAAAGTAGAAAATCAAGATTGTTGAAACATAATTTTCAAATCGCGAATTGACGCAAATTTGGACACGAATATAAACACGTTTATTCCTAGATCTGATCTAAAAAAATTAAAAATCAAAGACCAAAGACCAAAAACTTAAAAATTTTTAATTTTTAATTTTCAATTTTCAAATAAACAAATTAGAATTTTGTTTAGAATTTAGAGTTTAAAATTATTCAATTTTGTGCCAAATTGGAAAATTGGGGCAAAAAATCTTTTATTTATGAGGCTTTTTTTGCTTGATTTTTGGGGGGCTGTCCCAAGGACCAAATAAAGACCAAAAATCAAAAATCAAAGACCAAGAACATAGATTAAAAATATAAAAATTAATTTCTTAGAGCAAATAGAACAAGGCGGGTCTGTTGTTTAACCTGGGTAAGCAATAGGCCCCGCCGTAGAGGCGAGGTCGCCACTTCGGCAATCTTTGGTTTTAAGTTTTTTTATGTTAGAATTAACTATGTCTTTTTCTTTGAAAAAAGAGTTAAAAGAAATTTTAAAAAAATATAAAATTTTTCCTCAAAAAAGATTTGGCCAAAATTTTTTAATTAATAAAAATATTATTTATAAAATTATAGAGACAGCTGAAATAAAAAATGATGATGTTGTTTTAGAAATTGGACCTGGATTAGGCTTTTTAACTAAAGAACTAGCAAAAAGAGCAAAAAAAGTTATTGCCATAGAAAAGGACATTAATATGGTTGAAATTTTAAAAAAAGAGCTTTTAGATTTTAAAAATATAAAAATCATTAATCAAGATATTTTAAAAATTAAAAGTTTAAAAATTGAAAATTATAAAATTGTAGCTAATATCCCTTATTATATTACAGGACCTATCATTAAAAAATTTTTATTAACAAAAGAAAGGCCATCTTTAATAGTTCTTATGGTGCAAAAAGAAGTTGCTCAAAGAATTGTAGCTAAAAGCCCAAGAGCTAATTTTCTTTCAAATTTTGTCCAACTCTTAGCAGAGCCAAAGATTATAGCTATCGTTAAAAAAGAAAATTTCTTCCCAAAACCAAAAGTTGATTCAGCAATTATTAAGTTAGTTCCTGAAGAAAACCTTGACTTTATTTTTCTGAAAAAGTTTTTTATAATTTTAAAAGCAGGATTTTCGCATCCAAGAAAAACAATTTTGAATAATTTTTCTGAATATTTTAAAATAGATAAAGAAGAAATAAAAAATTTATTAAAAAAAACAGGTATTTCAGAAAATAAAAGAGCAGAAAATTTAAAAAAAGAGGAATGGTTTTTATTAGTAGATAAATTTAACCCAAAATCAAATCATATCTCATGAGGATAAAAAAAATAAAAAATTCAAAAATTAATTTAACTGTTTTTGGGATAATATTAATAGCCATATTATTAACTTTTCCTGTAATTAGTAAAGCTCAATATGCGTACCAAGTTATTACAAATATTCTAACGCCAGCCCTAAGAGCCTTAATAGCCGCTATTCTTTGGCTTTTATTTTGGCTTGGGTATGCGATTTTAAAATTGGGTATTGTTTTATTTGAATATTCGACTATTCCTATTTTTAATTTACCATTTACTATTCCTGGCACACCGCCTAATGGCAATCCTGTAATTTTAGTTGGTTGGACACTTATTAGAGACATTACCAATATGGGTTTTATTTTGGGTTTGGTTTATATTGGTTTGGCCACTGCTTTAAGATTGTCTGGTTTTCATACTAAACAAGCATTTGCCTTATTAATATTAATTGCTCTCATTATTAATTTTACTCCTGTGATTTGCGGCCTAGTTGTTGATGCTTCTAATATTCTGATGAAATTCTTTTTAGGTGGAGCAACAAATTGGAGTAAATTAGAAGAAGCCTTAAAAGAGCAACAAGTGCCCTTCATGGATATTTTTAACAGTCTTGCTGCTAACGATTTAAGTTTAGGCCCGGTTTTTAAAGCGTTATGCCTTATTGCCTTTGGACTTATTGGCGGTTTAATTTTATTTATGTATGCTGCTTTATATTTAGTTCGTAATATTGCTATTTGGATTTTAGTTATTTTTTCGCCAGCTGCTTTTTTTGCCTATATTTTTCCTCAAACAAGAGGTTTGTTTAATAAATGGTGGCAACAATTACTTCAATGGTCTTTTGTCGGAGCAATAGCTGCTTTCTTTATTTATCTTTCAGCTTATTGCCTTATTTTAACTTCGCAAAACCCAAACGTAACCATTAATCCAATGCCAATTGGCGACCCTAGCCTTAATAATCCAGTTGTTCAAACTCCAATTTATTTAGTTAGCTTAATATTCCTAATTATAGGTTTTATTCTTTCAACAAGAACAAGTGCAATTGGGGCTAATGTGGTTGCGAATCTCGCAAAAGCAGGTTTAGTATCTGTTGGATTAGGCGTAGCAGCTGGCGGAGCAGCAGCTTCTCAAAAGTTGGCTGGATATTTAGGAAAAAGATATTTTGAGCCTCAAAAAGATTGGAGTGAGTTAACTAGAGGTGAAAGGGCTCTCCGGACAGTTGTATCGGCTCTTGGATTATCTGAAATGCCAAAAGATGCTTCTAAACTTGGGCAATGGACATCAAAAATTCTTAGATTTGGCGCTGCGCTGCCTACTGTTGGCGCTCCCTACTGGGGACCAACCGCTTTAAAAAAAGCATATGTTAATCAAATAAAAGAAAATAAAAAATTAGAGGATCAAATAAAATCGATGGGCAAAGAAGAGCTGAAAACTCTTTATGAGAGCACAATGTCACCTGTTGAAAAAAGCAGAATCATTACTGCTGCTTTAAGCAGAGACGATGTTAATGAACTCATAGATCCAAAAAGCGGCATCTTTACTCAGAATGATCTTATTAGAGCTATAAATTATAATAAGAATTATGGATTTTACTCTAATGTTAAAAAATTAATTCCAGCCTTAGTAGGCAGTGGAGCTGATGAGGAAGCAACAAAGGGCGTAATTGAAAATCTTATGAAGACATCAAACGAGAAAGCTCAAGCAAAAATGGGATTAAAACCAAACGAAACCGTTGAAAAGAACTTAGAAAATATTCGTACTGCTTTATTATCAAATCCTAAAAACGCAAATTTTATCACCGAGGATATGGCTGAAAAATTATTGGCAGATCCTAATAACTTCAGATATCTTAAACCAAAAGTTCTATCAACATTAGCCACAAAATATGGAGATCAAATAATTGATATTGTCAATGCAGCAATATCGCAAATGGATGATGAAACAATTGAAGAGATTGCCAAAGACAACCCAACTATTCTCTATTATTTAATTTCTAATGCTGATCCTAATCTTGGGGGAGTAAAAGGGTTAATCTATAAGGGTGAAGGACTAACTCGAAATGGACTAGACGAACTAGTAAAGCAACCAAAAACTCAAACTGCTCAAACTCAAGGGCAAGCTCAAGCTCCAACATAAAAACAAGCTCAAACCCCAAACCAAGGTAATCACTAAATATAAATTCCAAAATTTATGGCAAAATATTCACAAGAGGAAGCTAGAAAAATGTTTAAGGTTATTCCAACTACCTTAAAAGAAGTTTTGCTTTCGTCTGATACTGCTGAAACTATTTTAAAAATTACTCAAGAATACAACATTAATGATGAAAGGGTCAAAAAATTAGCCAATTTAGTTGGCTATTCTTTATTAGGAATGCTTCCGCCATCAAATTTAGACAAAGAAATAGAAACAGAGATTAATGTTGATAAAGGAACAGCTCAAGAGATTGCCCAAAAAATAATTAGACTAATTTTATATCAAGTTAAAGATGAACTTAAAGACTTATATCAAAATATCCAAATTTATCCAAGTGGAGCTGTAGAGGCTGAAAAAGAAACCAAAACAAAAACAGAAGAACCAGAAGAAAAGCAAAAAATTTCTTCTAAAACAGATATTTATCGAGAGCCAATTGATGAAGAAGAGTCTTAGAACTTGAAGCCTCTCAGAATACTTTTGAATTTATCTTTTTGTTTCTTTAAATAGTTCCAAAAGCCTTTTAAAAATGCCTCTATCATTTCCCATAAAATCATAAAACTTAATCTGCCTCTGCCTTTTAATTTCTTTGATTCTTCTGGTTTTTTTTCTTCTTGGCCAACTTTAGTTTCTACTGATTGTTGCTGAACTACAGGTTTCTCTTCTTTAACTTTTTTAGTTTGAGATTCTTTTTCTTTAGGCGCTATTTGCTCTAATTGTTCTTTCAATTTGGCTATTTCACCTTGTTCTAAAATTTTCCGAGCAGCATCTGGGTGTTTAACTAAAACATATTCATAGAAATCCATTTCTTTTAATGGTGTCATTAGGCCTTTTCTTCTATCTAAAAGGTCAACATATTCTAAGGCATATTTTTCAATATCTGGCATTGAAATTTCTTTAATACCAGCAGCTTCTAATCTCTTGATTAATTTATCTTTTTCAGTTAGGGTTTCTATTACTGGTCCTCTTTTTCCGCCTTCTTCTTCTGGTGCTTCTGTTCTTTTAAATTCCTCTTTAGTTAAATAAGGAGATTTATTTAAAAGTTCTTGAAAGGAAAGCTTTTTAGCTTTACGAAGTTTTTCGTAAATCTTGCGTTCTTCATCATTTGTAATTCTTGATGGAACATTGAAATTTTCGAGGACATTTTTGAAATGTTCATTAAACTCGTATTTTTCTTTTAAGATTTGTTGGGTTAGGTCATCGACTTCTTTGAGTTTTGAAGAAATTTCAAGGTATTCTTTTTGAAGTTTTTCTTTTTCATTTGGATCTTTGGTTTCATTGAGAGTTTTTTCTATTTCTAATCTTCGGTTAATGAGGCCTTTGTTTTTTTCAATAAGAGCATCTCTTGTTTGTTCCATGTTTTTCCATTTTGTATATGTATCTGGATCAAGGCAGGCATCTCTTAAGAGTCGGTAAGAAACTTCAGCTTTTTTGAGATCTTTAAGGATGTCTTTATCTTTAATTTCCAATTTGCCAGTTCTATCTTTTTCATAGATTTTAACATAACTATCTAATTTTAGAATTCCTCCTCCTTCTACAGAGGTAGCTAAACTTCTTCTATCTATCTTTGAGAGTTCTTCTTGAATTTGTTTTTCCCGATTTAAATAGACTTTCTTGTTTTCTTTGTCTATGAGATAATCAGCAGCTAATAAGAGGGCTTCTCTAGGGATATTCTTGTGCCTTGAAAAATCAAGGTATTCTTGATAGAGTGGGTCGTCTGGATTTTCTTCATATTTGCCGACATTAATAAGTCTTTCTTTAAGATCAGCTAAGATCTCAGCTTCTGAGGCATATCTGTATTCTTTGAATAATGATTTAACTGCCTTTACGAATTCTTCTAAAGAAGATATGGCACTACCGTATCCTTCTTCTATGTCTTCAAGAGTTAATTTCTTTTCTGGGTCCTGTAAGTATACAGGATAAGTGAGATTTTTGACTGTTTCCTTAATTTCATCTTTATTCTTTTGATCTAATTTTTCTACTTGGGTTTCTTTTTCTGTACTAGCTAATGGTTGGGTTGTTTCTTTTGTGTCTTTTGCTTCTGCTGTCTCCTTTTCGGCGACCCGCCGTTGAGGCGGGGTTGTTTCTGATGTTGTTTTTCCTTCTGCTGAGGTTGTTTTTGTTTCTCCTTGAGCTGTTTTTTTATCCTCTTCTTTTGACTGAGGGCTAATTTCTGTACCAAAAACCTCATTATATTGGTTAACTAATCTGGTATATTTCCCCCAATCTCCAGATAATTTGACTTTGTCAATATATTCTGCAATTTTTTTTGCATCTTCTTCTGAGAGATCGATTTGAAAATCAGGATTAAGAGATTTAACTGTCGAAGCTAATTCAAGATAAACATCAAGGTAGTTTCCTTTTTTTAAGGCTTCAAATTCCTTTTTAATATCAGGTTCTAATTCAGCTTGTTTTTCAATTAAAATGTTTTTAGTTTCGGGGTTTAAATCTTTAAGAAGCGAATTAAGATAAAGAGCGTCTCGCCATTTACCTCTTTGAATATTCTCTTCTTGAATATTCTCTTCAATTTTACCTTGAAGCTTTTCTAAACTATTTTTTAAATCAAATTCTAATTCTGGCTTAAGGGTTCTTAATTCTCTTACTAATTCGCAATAAAGCTGAGGGTCTGTATCTTTAAAACCTTCTGCATATTTTATAGCTTTTTCTAAAAAATTTTCGTATATTGGAATCTCTTCGCCAAGATTAAGTTTTTTTAGATTGGCTGCTAATTTAAGGCCGTTCCAATAGTCGTTGTTGTTTTGATATTCTTCTAATTTCCTTTTTATTGAATCTAAATCATCTTTAGTAATTTCAATACGAGATGTTTCTTGCTTACTTACTTCTGGTTTCTCTCCAATATTTTCAGGACCAGAATTTGAAGGTAATCCTGTTTCTGGATTTTTAGGCATAAATTGGTATAAAATTATAAAATAAGGACCTTTAAAAATTTTCTATATAAAATGATAAAATAAATAGAAACTAAAGTCAATATCAAAGACAAATCTGTACTTTTGCTAAGCAAGCAACAGACCCAATCTTAAATGATTCATTTTTGTGTTAAATTGAGAAAATAGTAGAAGGGCTTTTTATTGATCTCGTTTCTTTTGAATTGTTGAATAACAATTACTAATGACTATCAATTATAAACTAATTTGATATTGCTATTCTAAAAAAATTTGTTTAAAATAAAACTATGCAATTTCAAGTTCCCCAATTTTTAGAAAGAGAGGCAAAAATTATTGGTCCTTTAACTTTGAAACAGTTTTTCTTTATCGCTGGTGGAATTTTAATCTTGGTGGTTTTTTATTATCTTCTGCCAAAATTTTTCTTTTATATCTTTTTAGTGTTGGTTTTAGGCGCTGCTTTTTCTTTAGCCTTTGTCAAAGTTCAAGGAGTCCCCTTAACTGAATTTATTAGTGGATATTTTAGTTTCATTTCTACTAATAAAAAATATATTTGGGAGAAAAAAACTTCAAGCCAACCAGGGATAAAATTTATTGAAGTTAAAAAAAGCGCAAAAAAAGAAAAATCAATTCCTTTAAAAATTGCTCCCGAAAGTCGTTTAAATCAAATTAGCAAAAAAGTTGAATTCGGTATTAAAGAATAAATATGCCATTAAAAACCCAAGACTTTCTTGAATTTAAAGAAATCAGAGAAGGAGTTTTAATAATGAAAGACAACAGCCTAAGAGGTATTATTTATGTTTCTTCTATCAATTTTGATTTGAAATCAGAAGATGAGCAAAGAGCAATTATCTATCAATTTCAAAACTTTTTGAATTCTTTAGACTTTTCAGCCCAAATTATTGTAAATTCTCGACGTCTAAATATTACTGGCTATTTTGATAAACTAAAAGAATTAGAAGAAAATCAAAAAAATGAACTTTTAAAAATTCAAACAAAAGAGTATCGAAAATTTGTAGAGAGTTTAGTTGGAAAGGGAACAATTATGAGAAAAAACTTTTTTGTTATTGTTCCTTTATACTTAAGCGAAGTAGCTGGTATAAAATATGTATTAAAAGCTAATCCTTTGACTTCCGAAAATTTCAAAATTTGCCGGGACCAACTTTGGCAAAGAATGGAATTTGTAACAATTGGGTTAAGAAGGTGTGGATTGTCGGCAATGCCCCTTTCAACGCCAGAAATTATCGAATTATTGTGGAGCTGGCATCATCCAGCTCAATCAGAGGTTGGTTATTATCCAGAAATTTTACCAGAATTAATAAAATAAGTATTAGTTATCAGCAAAGAGCAAAGATAAGACTATTGCTAAAAAAGGAGGGGTAAACGCTAATATTTTAATCTAAAAATAAATCAATTATGGCTTTGCCATTTTTAAACAAATTTTTAAAATCAGGAGATCGAGTAAAAAAAATTACCTTTGAGTCTCCTCAAATTACAGTTAAAGATATTATTGCTCCGCCTTTAATTATTGTTAAAGAAAATTATCTTCAAATTGAAGAAAGATATTCAAAAACATTTTTTATTTTTTCCTATCCAAGATATCTTTTTACAGGTTGGCTAACTCCGGTTATCAATCTAACCTTTCCTTTAGATATCGCCTTTCATATTCATCCTGTTAATACTGGTCATGTCTTGGCTCAGTTAAGAAGAAAACTAACTGAAGTCCAAGCAGAAATCGAAGAAAGGAGAGAGAAAGGATTAATTAGAGATCCTGTTTTAGAAACTGCCTTTCATGATATTGAAGAACTAAGAGATAATCTCCAAACCGCCAGGGAAAGAGTTTTCAATCTTGGCATTTATATAACTGTCTATGCCCATTCAGAAGCCGAATTAAGAGAGATAGAAACAGTTCTCAGGGCAATTTTCGAAGCTAGGCTAATCTATATCAAACCAGCCATCTTGCGCCACGACAAAGGCTTCATCTCAACCTCTCCTTATGGCTTAGACTTAATCGATGTCACCACGCCATTAAACACCGCCCCACTCTCTTCAATCTTCCCATTCGTCTCTCCAGATCTCTCAGCTAATGAGGGTATTCTTTATGGTATCAACCGCCATAACAACTCACTTGTTCTTTTTGACAGATTTACCTTAGAAAACGCCAATATGGTTGTTTTCGCTAAATCAGGTTCTGGGAAAAGTTATTTTTGTAAAATCGAAATCCTAAGATACCTAATGCAAGGCGTTGATGTCATTGTCTTAGATCCAGAAAACGAATACAAAATGTTAGCCGAAGCAGTTGGTGGTTCGTTTTTTGATATTTCTTTAACTTCTGAAACTCACTTCAATCCATTTGATCTTCCAGAAATCGGACCCGCTGAAAACCCAGACGACATTTTAAGATCAAACATCATCAACCTTGTAGGCCTATTAAGAATAATGTTAGGAGGTTTAACTCCAAAAGAAGACGCCAATTTAGATCACGCCCTCACTGAAGTCTATGCAGCCAGAGACATTACTCCCTACACCGATCCAAAAACCTGGAAACAAAACACTCCCAGGATGCAAGACCTTCAAGCAGTCTTAGAAGGAATGGAAGGTACAGAATCGTTAGTTGAAAGACTCCGTAAATATACCACCGGCTCTTACTCGCCATTTTTCAATAACTACTCCAATGTTAAATTAGAAGGCAATTTTATCTGCTTTGGCATCAAAAATATGGAATCTGACCTCAGACCAATGGCACTCTACATTATTTTAAGATACATCTGGAATGTCGTTCGCTCTGAACTCAAAAAAAGAATCCTTCTCATCGATGAAGCCTGGTGGATAATGCAAACTGAAGATGGTGCCTCATTTCTCTACGGAATGTGTAAAAGAGGTCGAAAATACTGGCTCGGAATCACCACCATTACTCAAGATGTTTCTGACTTTATGAAATCTTATTACGGTAAACCAATCATCACCAATTCCTCGCTCCAATTTTTAATGAAACAATCACCAGCAACAATCGAAATAGTTAAAAAAACTTTTAACCTCACTGACGAAGAAAAATATCTCCTGTTAGAGTGCAATGTCGGCGAAGGAATTTTTATTGCTGGCCAAAAAAGAGTTGCCTTAAGGGTGGTTGCTTCTTATATCGAAGATCAAATTATTAATACTTCACCAGAAAGATTAAAAGCCATTCAAGAAGCCAAAAAGAGATTATCAACATAGACCTTACCCACCTTAATACTTTTCTATATGAATATACAAAAAAAGAAGTTTTTCGCCATATTCGTATTGTTAGGCATTGTCAATCAATTTGTTTTTGCTGCTCAACCCTTTTCTTATCAAATGCCAGAAATTAATTATCCAAAAATTTCTGATCTTATTGAACCACCTCAAGAGTTTATTTTAAAAATTAACTGTGCTGAAAATCCAGGCGACTTTGGCGATTCAACAAATCCTTGCCTTAAATTAAGAAAACAACATTTAACGTATACGCCGAGAGGGGTTCCTCAGGCATCGTTAGAGACTCCCGAACAACTTCAAAACCGACTTAAATCTGAAGGTTATACTAAAGATAATGCTTTGCCACTTTATTTAAGATATTTCTTTAATTTAACAGTTATTATAGCCATTATTATCTGCATTATTGTTTTAATTTATGGTGGCGTCCTTTATTTAGTTTCGACTGGCAAACCAGCAACCTTAAAAGAAGCTAGAACTTGGATGCAAGCTGCTTTAACTGGTTTAATAATCATTCTGGCTGCTTATGCTATTTTATATACAATTAATCCTCAACTCACCTTTTTTAAACCTTTAATTAAAGAAGAATTTATTCTTTTACCAGGTGGTGGTATTTTGTCTAAGGCTAATGAATTGAATTATATCCCCCTTGGCCAAATTTTAGAGAGGACAATAGATAAATTAACCGAAATTCGAGAAAGAGCAGCTACTACAACAGCCGGGCCAAAATATGTTTCAATTAAAGCTGCTATTCAAGAAATAGCGGTAACACTTGATCAACTTGAGACCTCTCTTAATGACTTAGAAAAGATTTCTCAAACAGAGTGCGCCTGTGGTAATGCCAATTGTATCCAACAAGGGGATAAATATGTGCCAGACCCTAACAAACCTTGCAATCCAGATTTGTCTTGTAAACAAAAAGTTAAAGATAAAATGAAAGAAGTTGAAAGCCTAAAAGAAAAATTAAGAGTTCAAACTAAAAGAATAATTCTTTTAGAAATTCCTTTAGTCATTGATTATTTAGATCTAAAAATTGCCGGGCTTTTTATGTCAGAAGCCGAAAATTTATTAAGTTATAATTATCTTGCTTATATAGAAGATCAATTAGGCGAAGCTGGAGCAACTGCTGAAATAAAACCTTTGTTTTCTAGTTGGCCTAAAGCTAATACTACTTCAAGTGGTTCTATTTATGTTATTAAAAATCAAGTCCTTTTAGCTTCTTCAACTAATCCCCAAAATGCAACCACTGTTAGAGAAATGCTCGATATTATTCAAAAGATAATAAACTCTGGCGAAGAACTTGATGAAAAGAGAAATATCAATACTAATGGCTTATTACTTTTAAAAGACCATCCAACCTCTACATCTCTCTATCAGGTAGTTGCTACAAATACTGCTGTTTTTTTACAAGAAGCCTCTTCAACTATAAGCGAAATTTCTAAAGATATTAATAATACAGATGGTCTTTATGATTTAAGTTATAAGTTAAAAGATTTTGATAATTTTGGAATTTTAAGGGAAATTTCAAAAATTAACTTAATTTTAGGTTATTATAAAAACAGAATCAAAAATTTAGAGGAGCTTTTAAACACTTTAAGGCAATATAATCCAAGACATCCAACCCCATCACAAATTCAAGAGCTTCAAAATGTTTTATCCAAAATTATCTATGTTCAATATTATTATCTCTCAGTTTATGGAGAGGGTATTTGGGGAAAAGAGGCTGGAAATTCCGATTATCTGACTTTCTATATCGACTCAAATAATCAAAGAAATCGGGAATTAATCGAAGAATCTTTAAACTATAGCCCAATTGTTGTTTTCGCTCAACTACCAGCCGAAAAAGTATTAAAGAAATATAAAACAGCGGTTCAAAAAGCTTTGGGCAATGACTTCTTAGATCTTAGTGATCTCGAATGGGCCGAAGTCCTTTCAGAGGTTGAAAATACATTAAACAGAGCTAAGGTTATTGAAGTCATTGCCGATGAATGGTCAAAAGGTGCTACTCTTAATGCCTTTAAAACATTAATAGAGCGACTTAAGTATTTTTTTAATTTTAACCCTGGGAGTGGAAATGCTGGCAGTAAATATCAATTTTCTCAAATTGAAAATAAAAAATTGCCAAAATTAATCGAAACCGCTCAGGCCCAATCTACTCCTGATAGTGGTACTGGTGACGAATTTATCACTTATCTTGTTCAACAATATATTAGAGCCATTAGCCAATATTTTATTGGAAAAGGGGTTGATGCTCTGACTTTAGTTTGTATGTCAATGCTCTCCCAGACTCTCACTGAATTAAGCAAAGCTTATCCTTTTTTAAATCCTCAAGCCTGGAAATCTTTATCAAATAGTATTAGTGACGTTTTAAATAGTAAATGGACTGATTTAATACCTCAATTAAATAATGTCTTAAACAGCACCTTAGAACAGCTTTTGCCTCAAGCTCTTGTTGATTACCTTCATGAAGTTCAAAGTGGTATCGAAAATCTGGTTTATGAGGCTGAAGAATATCTTGCTTCAAATATTGTTGATCAAATTAATAACATAATTTTCTCTGGGCTTGGTGAAGACTTTGCTTCTTCGTCGCCATTTTTATTCTCGCTATTGCAAGCTTTTAGCACGGTTTTTGATACAATTATCTTAAATGAGCTAATAGAAGCAATTGATGTATATTTAGTAGATCAAATGATGCCAATTTCAGTTCATTCGATATCAATTCACATTGGTGAGATGCTGAATTTAAAATTAAAAGATATTTTGCCCCAAGAATGGGTTAATTATTTAAATCAAACCCTAAAACAATCCTTAGAACAATGTGGCACTCAAGATTGCTATAACATTATCAATTTCTTTGTTCAGGCTGCTTCAACCACTCAAGCTATTAGCGATGCCATTCAAAATGCTATGCAAGATATTAATAATATTGTTTCTTCAACACCTAATACTTTAGCTGAGATTTTCTTCCCTGGTTCAACGGCCTATTGGAATCAAAAAACAATTTATCAAATTCTAACAGAAAATGAGGCTTTCGCTTCAAGTGTTAGTAATGTTCCCAAACAAATGGTTTGTGAGATTTTTAATAAAAATAATGAGTGTAATAAACTTTGCAAAGATTTTTCAATCAATGACAGCAATTGTGATACTATATTCCCTGAAAATGATTGCAAATGCTGGGCTTCAACTTCTTTAGCTCAAATTTCTGATCTCACAGCCGCAGCCCCAATTGACCTTATAGGTATTCAAAGAGAAAACTGGTTTAATAGATCTCTACTTCAAGTCGTCAGCGAAAAGTTAGGTCAATTTTCAATAACTTATGAAGATGAAAATGGCGACTCCTGTACTACAACTATTAACGATTTAAATACAATGCTCAATACTGGAATACAAAGTTTAGTAAACAATTTAAATTCTCGAACTATTTGTAACGGCGTTCCAAAAGATGTTAGCATTTCTGGCCTTGTTAATTGGATAAATAATACAAATTTATATGACTTCTTAAAAAATAATATTGAAGATGCGACAACCACCAAATTCTTTAATATAATCTTTGAAAAACCACTGGTAAGAGTATTGCAAGAAGATTTAATGGGAAATCTTACGCCTGGCCAACAAGACAGCCTGAATAAGTTTATTCACTTTTTCACCACACCATTATTTGACCTCATTTCTGACGAACAAGTTAGAGATGCTGTTAAAAAGAGCACTGTTTTTGATCTCTTTTCAGATAATGGCAAAACACCACTGATAAATTTACTAACCGAAGATTTTCGAATAATGGTCCAGCTGATGAATACCTATGACATAACTGCTCAAAGCGTTTTTCCACAAGTTTTTCAATTTTTTAAATCGCTCTCAAAACCCTGGAAAGAACTGTTAATAGACTGGTCTTGCCAAATTTCTAGCTCAGCTTGCCCTTGGTTTAAATTATTAGATAAACCTATTTCCTGGGACCTTCTATTTCTTGATGCTTATTTTGGAGAATACGCCAACGTTTCTAATCCTTCAACTCGATTTGCTTCCTCAAGTGAAATGGCAGAGTCTTACTATAATTTTTTCTCTACTAAAAGCATTGCTGATCTTATACCAGCGATTGGCGCTTTTAGCAGACCAATTGCTCAATCTATTCCACTCAGGCTACCAAATTGTACTGTTCAAATAACTCTACCAGATTCTACCACTACAACTACAGAACCTTATCATAATCTTTATGATGTTTTTAAGGCTAAATTAGGCGATTTATATACTAATTGTACTGAAGGCCACCCAAAATTAACAACCTCAACCCTTGCTCAACTTCCAACAAGCACTATTATTGACTTAATTGATCATACTGTTTTTAAGGATATTGGAGCTGCTTATTATATCCCTAATTTTAATTATTTATTGAATACTAATATCGAAAACCTTGTGCCAATTTACTTCTTTACTCACAACACGACTTCGAGTTTAAAAGTAATATTAGGCACAAACCCTGATCTTTCTGGCAATCCTCAAGTCAAATTTCTTTGTTATAGAAACGGTAATCAACCTAATCTTTGTGGCTTATTAGATGATTATTTCCAGGCTCCAAGCACAGATACTGAAAATTGTAAGAATTTTTGCAGGTTAGTTGAAATTGCTGATAAAATTTTAAATAAAAGCTTATATAATAATATTATTGATTATGGTAATTATGTTAATCCAACCACAAGTATAAGAGATAGGTTTGAAAAATCAATTGGAGACCAAATGAAAGAAGTCTATCCTTTTTCTTCAACAGTTAGAGATGTTATGCCAGACCAACTTTGTGCTACAATCTCCCAATCAATATTAAATCAGTTTCACATTTCAACTAGCTCTTGTTCAACTACATCTCAGCCTGATAAATATCATTGTTGCGTTCCAGTTAAAAGTCCTCTTGATCAATTTTTTGGCTTTAACTTAAGAAATTGGGCAACTAGCACCATTCATAATATCTTTGTAAATTATTTTAAGGAGCATCCAGAAGATCTTTGGGATAATGTAAAAAAGAAACTTGAAGACGAACTTCAAGAAGCCATTCTAAAAGCTTTAGGTAAAAAACAGGCTGATAAACTTTTGTCGACTTCAACTCAAGAAAAATTAGCAAAAGAGCTTTCTTCAACAACCCAAGATTTGTTAAAAGATAGTTTACCAAATGTCCTTGAAAATGGTATACCCTTAAATTCGCTTCATCATTTATATTAATATATATAGTATGAAAGAAATTATCAAAAAAATTATTTCTTCTTTGCTCATAATTATCATTTTCGGCCAGTTTTTGCCAGCTAGAAAAATTTCAGCTAGCATTGAAATTCAAGACTTGCCAAGAAATGTTAAATATCCAAGTTTTTGCGAATGGAAAATCCAATCTGGAGAAAAACCAAAAGAATTTGAAAGCGATTTTTTAAAATATGCAAAAGCAGACTTATTTTTAAGAGATGCTTGCACCTTTTTTAAAAAAGCAGAAGAAAATGCTGTTCCTTTAATTAAGAACTATCAACAAATTATTGAAAATACCGACCCCCTCACAAAGTGCAATCCAATTGGTAATTGTTACGCGAATTGTAATGTTAAAGGCCCAAAAATTAATGTGAAGATAGACATAACTGTTTTAGTCTGTGATTTTATCGCCTCTCTTGCTGGTGCTCCAGGGGGCTGCAGCGCTCTTTTAAGCATGCAAGGCGTTATTGAGGTAATTGATGTTATCTATAAGATTGTGAACGTTGCAAATTTTGTAGCTTCGAATACCCAAAACATTAATGATGTCGTGAATGCTTTTAATTCTCTTGGCCAAAATTATTCACAATTTTTTAGATTGGTAGGTATTATGGCTGATCAAGTCAATAATATTATTAATTCAGGGATTATTAATGAAATTCTCACTGGGCAGCCGAGCCAGCCTGGGGCAACAACCACTATTTTGCAAAGCTTTGCTCAAAAATTAGCCGATTTGTTTGATAAAAAAACTTTGGCCCAAAAAAGAGGTGATTTATTAAAAGGCAGGATTTCTGAAATAGAGTATTTTTTAAAATTAAATTTAATCTCATTGGTAAAAGTGCCAAATGATATTTATCAATCATTTATTTCAAATCTCTCTCAAGTTGCTAGTTCTGCCCAAGAAATTAATAATATTTTTGAAAATAATTCTAAATGGAAAGAAATTTTATTATCAGGCTCGCCTGGGCCTGCTTATTTTTATATTCTGAATACTAAAATAGGACAAAATTTAGAAAAATACCCTTTAGCAAGTACTTCTGCAGATTATGTTTTAATAAATAAAGAGCTTTTGCAAAAAACCGAAGAAGATTTAGGCTTTCAAAATAACTTTAATAATTTAGATCAAATTGTATCTCGAATAGATAAATACATTAGTACTTCAAATAATGAAAACGATATTGCTTTTTTAAACTCCTTGAAAACTTTAATTTCAAATTTCAAAGGAGAACTTAATAATTTAAAATCTTCTCTTGAAGAGTTAGAGAGTAGCGAAATTGCTGTTTCAAGGAATCAACTAATAAATTTTTCTAATTTAACTAACTTTAGAGCTTCTTTAGAAAAGTTTTTAAATCCAGAAAACAAAGACAGTCTATCTTCTGCTAATGAAGCCTTCTCTTTGTTGGTTAATCTCTTCCAAAGTCCTTTAAATGGTTTAACTCCAGAAGAAATTACCAGCACTACTTTAGCTTTAATGCCAATTCAAGAAAGCTTAATCAATTTAGAGCCAACATTTAACTTATTATATCAATCTCTTTTTAATGCTTCGCCAAAAGATGCAATTGAAATTGTAGGCTCTTTCAAAGATACATTTTTAGATTTTGAAGATAACTTATCAACAACCAGTCAAGCATTTTTAAAATTTTTACAAGAATTCCAAGGAATAATTAATTCTGTTACTACTAGTGCAACCACTGTTTTAGATACCCTAGATCAGTCGGTTGTAACTTTTAAACAAGGCATTGATTTGGAAATTAATAACATTAAGAAAGTTTTAGACTTAAATAATCAAGCGACATTAGCTTATCAAACAAAAATATTGGCTGATAGCATCTCTGGAATAATTAATTTTATTCAAAATAATTTTAGCTTAAGTCCTGAAGATTATAGCAACATTTTAGATTCTTCGATTGCAGATATTGAAGAAAAAATTCACGAAGCTTTAATTAGAGGGGGCACCACAACCCAAGGGCAATCATTGACTATAAATTTTCAAAGAACAAATAATAGCCATATAAAAATTGAGTCTGAGTCCGGTCAGGTAATACCTTGGACAAAAATAAAATCAATCCAAATTCCTGAAGATGCTACTTCTATTTCTCCTTTAATTATTACTTTTTCTCTTAAGGCTTATGATGATGTCTTGATTTGGTGGGGCCCTGAATTTGGTTGGCCTCAACGAAGGACCTATCCTTGTGGTAAAATTTATCGCAACGGCACGCCTGTAAGCCAAGAATTTTGTGGTACTTATAATACCTGGCAAACTTTTTCAACGACAGTTTCTGGTTGGCAGCCAGGGGATTTAGTTGAACTATATGTTCAAAACCGACCAGGGGTTGGGAAAAATTGGGTCGAAAATGACTTTTTTGAAGTTAAAGGCACTGCTACTTTTCTGCCAAAAAACAAATCTTTCTTAGAACTTTTATATGATATCCAATCACCGACCTGGAAAGACACCTATGATTGTTCAAGTATTCTATCCACTTATGATGTATGCCATCAAGAATGTAATAAGAAAGATGATGGAACAGAGGAATGCCGCGATGTGTGTGAACCCCACCATGATTATGGAGGTCAATTAGCAGAGAAAGCAAAATCAATTTTAAATTTTCCATCTATACCGAGTTCTACTCGAGCATTAATCTCCGATATATATAACAATACAATTAGTTATTGCAATGATAGTTATCCTACCGGCACTCCAGATAGCATTTGTAATGCCTACAATGCTCTTTATCAAAAACTAAAAGGCGGTCTCTGGAATAAAATTCAAACTGGGTTAGAAGATGGGAAAATTTCAGCCTTGATTTTTGCCTTTGATGAATTATATCAAGAAATTAGAAGTTTCCAGGACAAACTTAATAACCTCTCTAACCAATTAAATACTTTATATCAAGAAGTTAGTGGCATTACTACTGGTCTTTCAGATTCAGATAAACAAAGTGTCTTAGATAAGATAAATGATATGAAAGCTATTATAATTAATTCTTCAATTAATAAAGATAATCTTGACAAGAATTATAATTTTCTTAAAAGTTTGCCAATTTCTCAGGGTGATCTTAAAAACTTGGGAAATTTTTATCAAACTATTGAAAAATTAGAAGATTTGATTACAAAAGATGGAGGAATAGAAGACATTCAAAATGAGATTTCTAATTTTATGGTTGGGGTAACTTCAACCCAGTCTTCAGTTAGTGAAGATTTAAATAAAATTCGAGAAAAGATTACTAAATTTCAAACCAATTTCCAAATCGGTCTTTTAACCAAAATTTATTTCCCACCGCCCCAACAAGGCTGGATGGCAATGTGGAATCGAAAACATTGGCCAGAACCAAATAGTTGTGCTATCCCAATCCCAGTCGAAAGGGACAAAATTCAGTGTTGCTTACCAGACAGCCTTGCTGCAACAGAATTAAGTTCAAGATATACCGCTTCAGGCGAAAAATTTCCAGGACCTGCTGGCCGGAATGAAGTTATGTTTGAAATTAAGTGGCCAGTGGCATCTCAGCCGTGCTCCACTTATGAAGCCTTTACCTGCAATTTTGATCCAGCCAAGGTTAGGTTATTTACTGGTTGCTGGAAAAATGGTGGCCAAATCGGATACGCTCAACTTCCATCTAATTTTCGGGTTAGAGAGACACAATCAAGAGCATCTGGTCAATGCAATACTAATGAAAATGAATTTATAACTTATATTGAACACTGGCCTGAGTGTAAGCAAGTTTGTACTTTTGGAGGAGAGGCTTCCAGATATTGGGGCGGCGGGAGTTGTAGCTGTGCTGGTTCGCTAAATATTTTATGCGCTCCTTGTTGTGTGTTTAACGATTGTAGTAACCCAGCAACATGTAATTATTGTGGTGGCGCCTATTCTGAAGATAGTGTTATGTGTGGTAAAATTTATGATTCAAATGGTAATCAAGTGACCTATTCAAATAAGGTTTGTTATAACTCTCAAGCAATGTGCCAATCACTTCAACAAAGATATGAAGCTTGGAAATGCGCTGAACCAGGGACCTCGACAATTCAAATTGCTAATTCAACTTATGAGATTGGCACTTCAACTAAAGATGCTCTTTGCCCACCAACAATAGCTGAAATGAATAAAATTGGTTGCTCTCGAGTTTTAACAAGAGCTTCAAGATCACCTAATCTTCTTGATTACTTATCTTCTTTGCTTTTAAAAAAGCCTATAAATCCTCTTGCATCTACTCCTTCTGTTACTAGTAGTAATCCTGATTATTGTACAATTAGTACTGAAGCTAATTGTTTTGAAACCTATGATACCTCTTGCGGTAATTTAGATTTTTATAACAAATTAGTTTATAGTTATGGAATAAATCCAAATTATTTGAAGGATATAAAAACCTTGCCCAATGAAATTAAAGGAGATCTCACAAAAATGGAAAATACTTCTGTTACCCTATTACAAGCAATGTCTTTAATCGGAATTTTAGAAACAATTGCTTTAGCTGTTCAAACAGGCCAAGAAATTTTTAAAAGTGCTAAGACGATTCTAGACAAATTACCTCCTCTAATCAATGGCTTATGGCAAGCTGTCAATGCGACTCCTAACCTTTCAAATTTAATTAATGGTGTAGGTATTCAAGTTCAAATTGAAGGAGATCAGCTTATTAGATGTACTTCATCAGCTCCAATAAGCCGTTATCAAAAAGAAGGCAGTAATTATAACCCGGTTTGTGCTCCAACTAAAAATCTTGTTACAGAGGCAAATAAAAATTATTCTAATTTAAGAAATTTTGTTAGAAAAGTTATTTGGATAAGAGACAAAAATAGAGTCGTTAATGCTATTAGCAGATCCCAAGGTGGGCCGGAAAATCCGGATACGCCTAAAATCGAAGCTTTAGCCAGAGCAGCTGATATCGAACTAAGGCTTAATAGAGCAAGTTGGCTTTGGTCTCTTAGTATAGGAATAGGAGAAGCCGGAGCTCCTTATTGCACTTGTGGTAATACTTCTCAGTTATGTGATCTTACTTTTTGTTTCCCAAGTATCTATGATATTTTTTATCCAATTGTAAAAAATCTTAAAGGCCAAATAAAAGAACAGCTCAAATGGGTTGACTTAACTAAACTTCCAGATCTTCAAAACTGGCTTAACTCCGATGAATCAGATTGCGACAAAACTCTTTGGAAAAATAATAATGTTCAATGGGCATTAAGCAAGGCAATTGATTGGGTTCTCAGGAATATATATTTTCCTCAAACAGCCTATAATCCCCAAGACCACAATGGAATGGAATATGACCAATTTATTGACGAAACTACGAATGAATATTTAGAAAAAATTACCAATTCTTTAATTGGGTCAAAAGAGGGTGTTTGCGAACTACCAGCTAGCTTAGAGCCATTTACTAATCCCTATTGTTTAACAACTTGGTTTTTTCACTATTTAGCCAAAGGTTTAGATACCCAAATTACTCAACGATTAGAAGACTATATTTATCAAGAAAGCGAAAATATAACTTATTAAAATTATGAGAAAAGCAATAAAATTGTTTTTCCTTATCATCATCCTCTTTTCGATATCGAATAAAATTAAGGCTCAAGAAAACTATTCTTGCGGCACAAAAATTCCAGTTGGAGAAGCAATGGAAGCAACTGTTGATGCTTTAGATTTAGTCTATCAGCAGCTTGAAAACCTGAGAGAAAAATTATTCACAATTATCAGTCAAACAGAATCAGCGATCAAGAAACTTGGGAAACAGACAAAAAGGGCAAGAGGCCAAACTCAAACCGAGTATGCTACAAAATGTAATCAAAATAATTGTGGGAAAAATAATGCTATTTGCAAAAATTATGCACCCTCACTTAAATTAGATGTTACAATATTAAACCAACCAATCTTATCAGTTCCAGTTGAACCCTTAATTACCGGAAACGATTTAATGCATTTTATTAATGGAGTGTCTAACAAATCAATCGATTTATTATCTCCTGAAGTTCAAGAAAATTTGAAGCTTACTTATGGTGGTGTTTGCGCTGGTAGCCCTTGCCCTTCAATTAAAGATACTATTGATCAAATTCATAACTTAAAAGGCGAATTCATATCCTCTGCTGAAAAACTTTTTAAAAATCTTAGCCTTCTCGATAAAAATGCTATAATTGATAGTGAAATTTTAGCCTTTGAAAGAGAGCCAAAAAATAGACCTGAAGAATTTACTCCGCCTATAGAAACGATTGGCACAAAAACATCTTTGTTAAGCTATGCTAAAAGAAAAATCGATGTTGCCAGATATAAATTTAATAAATGCCAAATTCCTTATAAAAGCAAAGAAGCTGTTTTTGAATCAATCTCGCCAAAAGCCCCAATTAAATGCACTGAAGCTATTGATAAGGGTATTTATACTTTCCCAATGCCTGAAGAATGTGCCACAACTTGTGAAGCTATTAAAGAAAATAAAATATATGACTCAAAATGGAGAAAAGCATATAAAGATTGTGTCACGTGCCTTTGTAAAGAGCAAAATATAACATACAAACCTTGTAGTCGAGCTTTAGAGTCTCAACTATTAGCAGATTTTACAGGTGACTCTGTTTACCTTCAATCATCACTGGATTGTTTAAGTCGGCTTCAAACAGAGCGCTCATTACTTTATGATTGGGAGCATCAAGTTTCATGCCGGGTTTATGGCTTATGCTACCAAGAGTGTGCAAGAGCCACTGACGCTCGAGGTTTTGAGATCGAAGGGTTAGAAAGAAAAGACTGCGTTAATTGTCTTATAGAGAAACTTAATTATGATCTTGATCTTAATTTAGACGCTACTAATATGAGTGCAACAACTGTTGAAGAGCTTCAAAAAGAGCTTAAATTAAAAGCATTTTTATGCGGTTTTCACTTAGACAATAACAAACTTAGTCCTGGCAATCTTTTAAACTGGCTTTGTTGTTCTGGTGGCGAGACATCCCAACCATTACCGCCTGAATTCTCAATCCAGCCTCCAACTATAGGTACTATTGAAAAACCACCTTTACAACAAGCTATCGAAAAGGCCCACCAAATAGCGCAGACGGTTATAAACGTTATAACAGGTAATTATAATTATGCCTCACTCTATTGTAAAAACGGATACGCTAAAGAGTTTACCGATTTAGCAAAAGAAAGTGCCACTGCCGCAGAAACCCGCAGGTGTTACGAACGAACAAAAGATTTTAATCCTTGTGTGGGACAAAAACCTAAGTATGAGTACGAGCTTAATGGCAATATTGCTCAGGCCCTTAATGATTTAATTAAAATGTCTTCAGTTAATTTTCGTCAAACAATTAGAGACATTAAAAACGATAAGGAAGTCGATATTAATTGTCCTGCTAATGTAATAAATTTACGAGCCTTGGCTAGTACAATAATACGCCTCGAGAGTAGCGGAGGTAATATTCAAGCTTGTCATATAGTAAAAAATAAGGATTCGGCTGGTAGGGATAACTATCAATGGATTTGTGGCTTTATTCAAAGCGACTATAACAAGTTTAAAGATGTTGCGTATAAAGAACCATGCGATATTCCTGATTATTTATACTGCCAAGATCCAAGGTCGCCAAACGCAACTTGTACACCTGAGACCACAGCCTGGTTTCTAGATCGAAGCCAGGAACGAATTAAAAGAGAGGCCTGTGTTTTACTTTTTCAGCTAAAAGATATTCTAGATCCAAAGAAATCAGGACATTATTTTTGCACATCTGATTTTCGCCATATTTTGGCGTCTTACAATGGCGGGCCAGATGCTGTAGCTAAAAGCCAGGTTTGTAAAAAAGAAAATAATATTCCTAAAATTTGTGAAAAAAGTAGTTTCTTAGATTATGTAACTAAATGGGAATGCTCTGTTGATTCTTTTAACCCTACAAATTGCAATGATGGATTTAGCGAGACAAGAGCATATGTAGCTCACGGTATATACTATTACTGTCAAACTCTCGCGACACAAATTTCTCCTTAATTTCTCTATGGTAAAAAAAATTACTTTTCTATCTTTATTTTTACTTTTAATTATTGCTCAGCCTGTTATGGCTGCACCAAGTTTTTATTGGAAACCAGAAATAGTTTACCCGGTTATTGGTGGCCAAAAAATTTCAGCAACTTCAACTTTAACTGATTATATTGTTTATATTTTTAATTTTGCTATTTTAATTAGTATTTTAATAGCAATTATTAGCTTAACCTATGGTGGCTTTTTATATTTAACCTCTGGTGATAATCCCCAAAACCTAAATAATGCCAAATCTCAAATTTGGGCAAGTTTTTTGGGTTTGTTTATTTTGCTTTTTTCGCATTTGCTTTTAACCATTCTTAATCCAACGCTAACAATTGTTCAATTGCCAACTACAATTGAAGAAGCGATAAATTTAGATGAAGGAGTAAAAATTTGGAATACTAATTCTCCTGATAATTTTAGAATAACCAGAGTTAGTATCCCAAATATTAAAGAATTATATGGGCCAGATTTCCAACCAAATGGAATTCAAATTTTAGATCCTTGGGTTGGAAAGGTCAAAGTTTTAGTTTTTGAGGATATTAATTATCAAGGGAGAAGTGTCGAAATTAAATATGGCAACGAGCAATATGTATTTATTATTAATTCGCTTAAAATTGTGCCTACTGGCTCTGGAGTTTATTTATATGCTGGTATTTCCAATGGTAGAGAGGCAGGTATGTATTACAAACCCTATCTTTTCCCAAACCCAGCCATTCAAAATGATGATTTCAGGCCAGGGAAATTTTTAGTTGCTCCTTGGAGTTTTAATGTTAAAATGAAATATAGCACAAGTGCCCCTGATATCAGGGTAAGACTTTATTCAAATGATAGCTGTACTGGCGCATACGTTGATATTTCAATTTCTCGTTCAAGCCTTAGTGGTGATTATAAGTGTGCTAATATTCTTTCTTGCCCACCAGGCACTGAGATAGCAAATTCAGCTGTGGCTAGATGTTTCTTAAAAGTCACGCTCTATAGTGGGCCAAATTTTAGCGGTTTCAGAACTAACAATATTCAGGCTGGCACAAATCGTGGCTTGAAAATAACCGATACCCAATCACAGATCCTTCCTATTAAATCAGTTAAAATTGAAACTAAAGAGGTTTCTCCAGTATATGCAACAAGCATTTGTCCAGGAATTCTTCATGAAATACCCTTACAAGCAACAACGACTGATATTAGGCTTCCAAATTATTCACCTCCACCCAAATGTTTTTTCTTTCTCCCTTATTATAGTAATCCTACTAATCTTCCAAAAGAATTTAAGGGCTGGTTTTACAGAGTCAGTAATCCTGAGCCAAAATACGGACCCGAACTATATTTATCAAAAAGCGAACCAAATTTATTAAAATTTGCCCCTAATATAAATGATAAAGTGATGTATTTAAAATTGGTTGATGCTCGAGATGCTAATGGCACGAAGATCACCAATTATGGCACTATTCTCTTTGAAGATCCTTATTATACTGGTAATTTTAAAATTTTTATTCCTAAAGATCTCGGGGGAGAAGTTCAAGATCCAGAAAGTGGCACTAAATTAATGGCTTGGCTCCATCCTAAACTTTATTCTTGGTGGGCTGGACCAATTTTTCTTTCTGGCACCCCAGAAAATGAAATAAAAGATCTCAAAAGCAATTGGGGTCAGGTTAGAAAGGTTTCCTCAGCTTTAGTCTTTAGCGTTAAGCCTCAATACTGTATTATTAAACTTTATCGTGATCCACATTATAATGGCCCTTATTGTCAAATTGTGATTAACGAAAGTAATTATCAACAATTTTTATCACCAAAGTGGATCGATTCTGATAATGTTTGTCATAAAAAAGGCAGTCAGTTTGATCAAAACGGCAATAAATTAACTAATTTAATCAAGTTTGAAGATAATGTTAGATCTATTAGGATTGAAGGTGGTAGTAGTGGCGGGCCTGGCAATTGCATAGTAGCTCTAACCGAGCTCAGACCAAAAACTACAGCTACTGATAATCTTGAAGACGATTATCCTGGCAATCTAAGTTCGGTTTTTTTAAAAAACGATGATGATTTCTCTAATGACCCAATTCAACAATGTGCTCGTTGGCGATTTTTTAACATCAAGGGTGTGGCTCCTTGCGCCTCTGGTATTGCTATTATTCCTTATGATCCTAAATATGAACCATAAAATTATGAATTTCAAAATTAAAAAAATTTGTTTTCTTTTATTCCTTTTCTTTCTTTTATTGCCTTTTCTTTCTCAAGCAGCCAATACACGTTTTTTCTGGCGGCCAGAAGTTAAGTATCCAAAAATTGGCACATCTACTATTTTAAAAACTACTACTCTACCAGAATATATTTTCTATATCTTTAATTTAAGCATCCTCATTGGTATTATTATTGCAGTTTTATCTTTAATTTATGGTGGTTTCCTTTATATTAGTTCTGGCGATAACCCAAGTTCTCTCCAAGAAGCGAAAAGCCAGATTACAGCTTCATTTTTAGGCCTTTTGATTCTTTTAACTTCGCATTTAGTTTTACATACTCTTAACCCAACCTTAACCATTGCTAATTTGCCAGCTTTGGCTGATTTAGATGAAGGCTTTGAACTAACTGCAACATCTGGTATCAGTATTAGAAGTGCGGTCAGTCTACCTGATGTTCAACGTCAATATGGCGGAGACTTTACTCCAACTATTGTTCAAATTCTGCCAAGATCAATTGGCAAAATTCAATTAGAGGTCTATAGTAGACCCTATTATCAAGGCAACAAAAAAGTCACCGAAAGTGGACTTAATACAAATTATATTATCAAATCAGTTAAAATTATTCCAACTGCTCCTGGTGTTTACCTTTATGGTCCGCCTGGCCGAGAAGCTAAGAAGGCAAAAATTTATCTTTTTCCTAGCCCTGATATTAAAGGCGACAATTTTATTCCAACAAAATACCTTTATGCTCCTTGGACAGAACCGTTATATACTAATATTGGGTATAGTACAACCGGAGTCACCACAACCGTAATGTTAAAACCAGACAGAAATAGTCCTGCTTCAACAACCATTAAAAATTCTATACCAGATTTAACCCAACTTGGCGAGTTTAAATATGCTAAAGTTATAGATGGCTACCAATATATCGATGTTATTCTCTATCCTGAAAAAAATTATAGGGGTGATAATCCAATTCGGATCCATCCATCGACTCCAGATCACGAGGGAGCATTTACAGCTACTACAATAAAATCAATTAAAATTGAGGGTAGCACTAATCCCCTTAAGTATTGTCCTGACACCGTCTATACTGTCAGCGCTGCCAATGGTTTTAAAGGCAACTTTCTAGGCCCAGTAAGGTGTATGTATTTAACTTCTAATTTCACAGTTTGGGTTTTTAATAATTCAACAAGATTTAGTTCAATTTTCCGCTATTTAAACAACGACCTTCAAGATTTTTTAAAAGACCCAGCCTCTTCGATGATTAATGATAGAATAGCCTGGGTAATGCTAAAGAATAAAATCGACGAGCGAAAGCGCAAAATCACTGATTATGGGGTTATTCTTTCTGAAGATCCAAATTTTGGTGGCTTATTTAAAATTTTTCTTGAAGATAGGATCAAAGCTGAATCGCCCTATGACCATCCAGGCAATGTGCCTTGGGACGACGTTAATACTACAACTACTGAATCTTATTTAGCTTTAATGGATAGCCAAAAACCAACTATTTGGGGCAAAGTTCTTAAGCCTTCTTCAGCCAGGGTTTTTGAAGTTAACCCAAATGGTAGTTGTCAAGTCATTCTTTATAAAAAACCAGGCTTTAATTATGAACCTGACAACCGACCTTGCATAATAACAGTTGATAAAAACCATGAACCAATTTATTACCCAAAACCAGTTGACGAATTATGTCGAGATCAAGGTGATCCTCCTTATGAAGATAATATTTATTCAATTAGAATTGAGGGCAAATGTATAGTTGCCTTAACTGAACTCCGACCAACAAGCACCCAAAGCGCTTTAAATCCTAACTTTCCTGGAGCAAAAAGCTATGTTACCAAAGAAGACATCCCTGATGTTGCGGCTTTTCCAATTGGCCGTTGCGGAGGTTGGTGGGCTTCTTTATGGGGAAGAAATTTTAAATCGTGCGTTTCTGGCATTGCTATTATCCCTTATAAATAAAAATTAAAATTATTGCTTTGGTTTTATAATAATCTTTCTTTCTGACTCTTGGCCTTGACTTTCAGTCACAACATCACCTCTTTTGGCTAAATAAAGATGAATTAGCCTTCTTTCTTTTTTATTTAAAGGTGGCATTACCTTTTCTTCTTTTTTTAATACGGCTTCATTTGCCAGATCATCAGCTAAGGCTTTTAGATAATTAATTCTTTTTTCTTTTTGAAAATTAATATCGATATCTAAAAAAACTTTCTGGCCAATTTTTTTTCTTAAAATCTTGCTTAAAATAACTAATAAATCACTCAGAAATTGTTCTTCGCAAAAAAAATCAGGCAAATTGCCCAAAAGATTGATTTTTATTATCCCTAAATCATTTTTTTCTACCTGGATTGAGACACCTTGATCTATTTTTTTAAAAAAATCCTCTATAATTTTTTTTATTTCCTCAAGATTGTCTTCTTTTAATTCAATTTTCTGTAGGTTTTTTTCCATAAGTTTTATTAGCTTTTATAAATCTTGGAAATAAATATTTTTCTTCAAAAATTGAAAGAATACTCATTGTGAGCCAATAAAGACCAAAAATTGATCTTAGTTTTAATAAAACAAAAAAAGTTAGCAATGGAAAAATATAAAGTATTTGGAAATTAAAAATATTGATAATATCGTCTTTTTTGCCAGCAATTTTAGGCAAAGATAATTTTGTTTGGAAAAATTGGAAAATGGCAGCTAAAACTGCTAAAAAAACATTTGGCTTTGCTAAATCTATGGTATTCAGAAACTTAAAATTGATTTCCAAAGGATTGCCAACCCAAGGATAAAGATCTTTAGCTATGTCTTTTGAAATAAAAAAATTATTTACAACTAAAAAAAGAGTAATTAAAATTACAAATTGCAAGATTGTCGGCAAAATACTCGATAAAGGATTAATTTTCTCTTCTTTATACAAATTAAGAAATTCTTGATAAGTCTTTTTTTGCTCTTCAGGATTTTTAGCTTCTTTTATCTTTTTTTGTAAAGCATCAACTTTGGGTTGTAAAAGTGCCATTTTTTCTTGATACCTCTTTGCCATTAAAGAGAGGGGGAAAATTAAAATTTTAATAAAAAAAGTTACAATAATGATTGAAAACCCTATATCTTTGATAGGGAAAACATTGTAACAAAAAATGAGCAGATTCAAAATTGGTTTAAAAAATAAAATATTAAAAATATTCATTAATTTATTGTTTTTAACAACTCTCTTATCTCTTCTAAAAGATTCTCAAATTTTTTATTTAATACCTCTTTTTTAGGAAAAACAATAATGTCGTAATTAAAACTCAACTGGGGTAAAACTTTTCTAATCATTTCTTTCGTTCTTCTTTTGGCTTTATTTCTTTCAATAGCTTTTTTAAAAATTTTTTTGGGGGCAATAACACAAAATCTTGGATAACCAAAATTATTCCTTAAAATCTTAATGCTAAAATCATTTGCAACAATAGTTTTACCTTCTAAAATAACCCTCTTTAATAATTGCTTTTTTCTAAGCCAAAAATTCTTAGCTGGCATTATATTAACTATCTATCTCCAATTAATAGCTATTTGGAAAAATCACTCTTCAAATTGTTAACCTCTTTCTTTTTTTTAGCCTTCTGTTTTTCAAAACCCTTCGGCCTCCTTTGCCTCGCATCCTCTTTAGAAATCCGTGAGTTCTTTTTCTCTTTTTCTTTTTTGGTCTATAATTTATGCTCATAAATTTTATCTTCTATTATAATAATTTTCTTAATTTAATCAATAGAATTTAAATGTCCGAGGTGCCTTGAATTATAGCGAACGTTTTGAGATCGCGAATATTCATTAATTTGAGCCCAAATTTCATAAATTAAAATTTAAAAATTAGAGGCCATAATATTTTTCTCATTTATTGCTAATAAAATTAGCACTTATTTATCTTTATTTTTTGTTTTTATTTTTTTAATTGCTATTTTCAATTTGATTTTTTAAAAAAAATTAGTTAATATACAACTATAATTTAAATTTATGTCAGGACATAGTCATTTTCGCTCAATTAAACACAAAAAAGAATTAGAAGATAGAAAAAGAGGGCAAATGTTTTCTAAGATTGCCAGGTTAATTACGATTGCTGCCAAAAATGGTAGCGACCCTAATAAAAATCCAGCTTTGAGACAAGCCTTAGAAGAGGCAAAAAAAGTTAATATGCCAAAAGAAAATATCGAAAGAGCGATCAAGAGGGGAACTGGCGAATTAAAAGAAGAAGCAGAGCTTTTTGAAGTAAGCTACGAAGCAATTGGTCCAGAAGGCGAAATGGCGATTTTAGAAGGAATTACTGATAATAAAAATAGAGCTTTAGGCGAGGTTAAGAATATTCTCCAAAGATATGGTTGGAAATTAGCTGATCAAGGAGCAGTTAAGTGGCTTTTTGAAAAAAGAGCCTATCTCACAATTAATTTAGAATCAGAGACTATCAAAAATAAAGGCAGAGACGAATTAGAACTTTTTTTAATTGAATTAGGCGCCCAAGATTTAATTTATCACGATAATTTTTTAGATATCATTATTAATCCAGAGGATTTAGAGGCATTCAAAGAAAAATTAAAATCTCAAAATATTGAAATCGTCGAAGAAAATATTGGTTTGTATGCAAAAAATTCAATAGAGGTTAAAGAAGAAAAGAGAGAGTATTATCAGAATCTTTTTGAAGATCTTTTAGATACTGACACTATCCAAAACATTTACTCCAATCTAAATTTATGATTGTTTTAGGTATTGACCCTGGAACAGCTCAAACAGGCTATGGCGTAATTAAAATTTCCAAAGATAAAGAGCCAATTTGTTTAGATTATGGAGTTATTAAAACAACTAAAGACTTAAAGCCATGGGAAAGGTTAAAAAAGATTGAGAAAGAGTTTCAAAAATTAATTAGAAAGTATAAACCTCAAATTTTGGCTATTGAAAGCTTGTATTTTTTTAAAAATGCAAAAACAATAATTACTGTAAGCCAGGCTAAAGGCGTTATTCTCTTGACAGCCGAAAAAAAAGGGTTAAAAATTAAAGAATTCACACCCTTGGAAGTAAAAATGAATATTTGTGGATACGGCCGGGCAACAAAATTTCAAATTCAAAAAATGGTTAAAAATATCTTAAAACTAACTAAAGCTCCTTACCCAGATGATGCAGCCGACGCCTTAGCAATTGCTCTTTCTGCTTCCTATCTTGACAAAATAAAATGAATGGATACAATTTGATTTGATAAAAGGTCGTAAAGAAAAATAAAAAATTTATGATTTCAGAAGCTTTAAAAATAAAAAATCAATTTGATAATGATGACGATCAAGACTTAGACGCAGATGTTAATTTAGATGATCAAGAAGAAGAGGAGGAAGAATCAGAGCTTAATACAAATTGGGACGAATCAGATGATACTGACGAAGACAACTGGGATATAGAAGAAGACGATGAAGAAGAATTGTAATCAATTGTAACTAAAATAAATAAAGCCCCACCTAAGTGGGGTTTTATTTTATTAAAAAGTGATTAAAATAAAAAATAGGCTAATAAAAAAGAAATTATGAAAAAAGCAATTAAATTTATAAAAATTTTGTGCGAGATATTTTTCGGAGCTTTTCTTGTCTTATTCTTTGCTTTAATGGTGTTTATCTTTTTTAACATTAAAGATCTTCCCAGGCCAGAGAAATTTACTGAAAGTATTATTCCTCAGTCAACAAAAATCTATGATAGAACTGGCAAAGTAGTCCTATATGAAATTGCCGGGGACACAAAAAGTGAGTATGTTAATTTTCAAGATGTCCCCCAGTCCTTAAAAGAAGCTATTCTTTCAATTGAAGATAAAGATTTTTATAACCACAAAGGAATTGATTTAAAATCAATTCTTAGAGCAATTTTAATTGATATTAAGTTAAAAAAACCGGCTCAAGGTGGTTCAACAATTACTCAACAATTAGTTAGAACTTACTTTTTAACCAGAGAAAAAACAATTAAGCGAAAAACTCAAGAAATTATTTTAGCTTTAGAATTAGAAAGACAGTATTCTAAAGATCAAATTTTTGAATGGTATCTAAATATTGTACCCTTGGGTGAGAATCTATATGGTGTCCAAACCGCCTCTCAAGCCTACTTTGGAAAAGATGTTCAAGATTTAGATTTAAGCCAATGTGCAATTTTAGCAGCAATGATTAAATCACCAAGTACTTTGTCTCCTCGGGGCGATAATATTAATTTATTATTAGAAAGGAAAAATTTGGTCTTAGATAAAATGCAAGAATTAGGTTATATTTCAAAAGAAGAAAAAGAATTGGCCAAAAATGAAAAAATCGAATTTCAACCAAAAATTACTAAAATCATTGCTCCTCATTTTGTTTTTTATGTAAAAGATTATTTAGAAAAAAAATATGGCAAAGATTATCTTGAAACCGCCGGTTTAAAAGTAATTACAACCTTAGATTTAGATATTCAAAAAATTGCTCAAGATTCTATTAAAGAAAAAGAAAATTTTTTAAAACAATATAATGCACACAATGCAGCTTTGTTAGCAATTCATGCTAAAACAGGGGAAATTTTAGCAATGGTTGGCTCGAAAAATTGGTTTGCTTCTCCTTATCCTCAGAATTGTCAGCCAGGTAAAGACTGTTATTTTGAACCTTGGCCTAATGTTGCTATTTTGCCAAGACAACCAGGCTCTGCTTTCAAACCTTTTGTTTATGTAACTGCTTTTGAAAAAGGATATTCGGATAAATATGTAGTTTTGGATGAAAAAACAAATTTTGGTACAAAAAATAATCCTTATATTCCTCAAAACTATGATGGTAAGTTTAGAGGACCGGTAACTTTAAGGGAAGCTTTAGCTCAATCTCTAAATGTACCTTCTGTAAAAGTTTTAAGAGATTTAGCTGGTCTATCAGATAGTATAGAAACAGCCAGAAAATTAGGAATTACAACCTTGAATAAGCCAATGTCTTTTTATGGTTTATCAATTGTTTTAGGTGGAGCTGAAGTAAAATTATTAGATATGGTAGCAGCTTATAGTGTTTTTGCTAATGATGGTTATAAAATACCGGTAACTCCAATTTTAAAAATTGAAGATTCAAAAGGTAATCTAATAGAAGAAAGAGGGAATTATCAACCAATTAAATTACTTTCTTCAAAATCAGTAAGGTTATTAAATGATGTTTTAAGTGATAATGCAGCCAGAGCTCCTATTTTTGGCTGGCATTCTTTTTTGTATTTTGAAAATTATCAAGTTGCTGTTAAAACCGGAACAACTCAAAATTGGCGCGATGCTTGGACTATCGGCTATACACCATCTCTTGTCGTTGGTGTTTGGGTAGGAAATAATGATAACACTCCAATGAATGGTTTACCTGGAGTTTTAGGAGCTGGTAATGTCTGGCATGCTTTTATGGAAAAAGTTTTGCCAAAATTCCCAAAAGAATATTTCCCGAAATAAAATATGAATTCTAATCTCTATTATCTTTTCGATCCAATTCAATTTCCAGAATTTGGCTTTAATTTTTTGAAAAATAAAAATTTTTTCTATCGTTTTCAAGAAAACAAAAAATTCTTTTTTAGAACAATTTATATACCATTTGGGCCAGTCTGCAAAAACAAAGAAGGTTTTAATGAATTTTTAGAACATTTAAAAACTTTGAAATTCACAAAAATTATTATTGACTTACCAATGATTTATCATAAAGGCATTGAAGAAGAAATTGTTTCAAAATTATTAAAATCTGGTTTTAAAAAAAAGAATTATATTTATCAAGACGAAGAAACAATTATTATTCAAAAAGAAAATTTTAAATTAAATAGCAAAAAATTTTATAAAGTAAAACAAGGATTAAAAAATTTTGATGTTATAGTAAAAAAAGAACTAAACAATGAAGAATTAGAAAAAATCTATCAAATTTATCTTTTTTCAGCTAAAAGAATTGGTTTTTTGGCAAAAAAATTTGATGTCTTTAAAAAACTTTTAGAAAATGCTTTAGTTTCTTTGGCAATAGATAAAAATACCCAGAATATAGAAGGCTATGTCTTTGGCTATTGTTTTCAGAGTTATCAAAATATTAAAGGAGATAATATAGCAAATTTTTTAATGGTAATGTTTACAGGATTAACAGATAAAGGAAGAGAAAATAATCTAGGACATCCTTTGCATTATCAATTATTCAAAAAAGCTTTTGAAAATTATCAAATTGATTTTATCGATTTTCATGGTGCTAGCAGAACAAAAAATAGAAGTTATACTGAATTTAAAAAAGAATGGGGAGGAAATTTTTATTCTTTAGCAGGTAGTTTTCAAAAAATTAATTTATTTTAAAAAGATTTAATTGGCATTAATATATAAAAGAAGCTATCGTCGCCTATTGGTTTGAGCAAAGCAGGTCCATCTTTAGAAGAAATCCCAAAAAATACTTCTGAGCTTTGAATACTATTAATTCCTTCTAATAAAAATTTATAATTAAATAAAATTTCAACTTCTTCTCCCTCAATTTTATATAAAGGAATAAAAGATTCATTGCCTCCTTTCTCTGGAGATTCGGCCGAAATTTTTATTTGTTTTTGTTTTTTTAGAAAATTGAATTTTACTTCATTACCTTTACCAGTAAAAATACTGGCTGTTTTTAAGGCATCAGTAAATGTCTTTTTATCGACTTGAGTGTTTAAAATAAATTTTTTGGGAATAATTTCTTGATATTTTGGATATTCTCCTTCAATTAATCTCGACTGTAAATGAAAAATATCGTGTAAAATTTCTTCATTATAAACTGAAAAAAGAATTTGATTCTGATCAAAATAAATTTTTAGAAATTTTTCTTTTAAAACAGTACCTAAATTAAGTAAAAACTTACCAGTTTCAAGTGGTAAAATAATTTCTCCTTCCTTCTTTATATATTCTTCTTCGGAAAGTAAAATAGTTTTTTCAGCTAATCTAAAACTATCAGTAGCTGCCAGTTTAATTTTTTCTTTTTGAAATTTAATATAGATACCAGACAGTTCTGGTTTAACTCCAGATAGAGCAGCAAAAGAAATTACGCTATTTAAAGCCTCACAAAATTTTTGTAAAGAAACATAGTTTTCATTTTTTTCTTGAATTGTCGGAATAATTGGAAAATCTTCATAGTTTTGCCCTTGAATTCTTGTTTTTTGAGTTAAAGTTTCAATAATTAAATTTTGATTTTTTTCTTGAATTTCTATTTTTTCTTCTTTAATTAAAGAAATTAAATTATATAATATTTCAACTGGCACTAGTACCTTATCTTTTTCTTCAATTTTAGCTAAAACCCACCAAGTTAAACTTAATTGTAAGTCAGTTGTACTTAATACTAAAAAATTTTTATCACAATCTATTAAGACATTATCTAAAATTGGGAAGTTTGGATTTTTTTTAATAATTTTAGACAAAAAATTAAGAGCGACTTTTAAATTTTCTGTTAATATTTTTATCTTCATAAATATATTTATTTAATAATTGATGATTATAAAGTTTGTTAAAAAGTGGAAAATTATACCGGCCTTTTAATTTAAAAATTTTTTAATTTTTTAAATTTTTAAAATATTTAATTTTTTGTTTAAAAAATGAATTTTTGAAATTATTAACAAATTTTTCACATTTTTTATTCTATAAACTAGCACTATAAATTCTTTGTCTAATAAGATTTAATTCTTGGGTTAAATTTGGGTCTTCTCTTAAAAGTTTTTCGACTTGTTTACAAGCATACATAACAGTGGTGTGATCTTTGCCTTTAAATTTTCTGCCAATAGAAGGATAAGATTCTTTTAATTCTTCTCTTAAAAAATACATTACTATTTGCCTTGGTTTAACAATTTCTTTTAACCTAATGTTTTTTAAAATATCTTCTTCTTTAATATTGTAGAAAGAAGCAACAGTTTTTAAAATAATTTGAAAATCAGTTGTTTTTTTAGGAGAAGAAATTAAATTTTCTAAAATTTTTTTAGCGTCTTCTAAAGTAATTTCTTTTTTATTAATTTTTGAATAAATAATTAAGCGATTTAAAGCCCCTTCTAATTCTCTAATATTAGTTTGAATATTAGAAGCAATATATTCTAAAACTTCTTGTATCAAATTTATATTATTTTGCTCACATTTTAGTTTTAAAATTGCCATTCTTGTTTCAAAATCAGGGATCCCAATATCACAAATCATGCCACCTTCAAAACGAGATCTTAATCTTTCTTCAATGGCTGGAATTGCTTTAGGTGGTCTATCAGAAGATAAAATAATTTGTTTTTGATTTTGATAAAGGTAGTTAAAAATATGGAAAAATTCTTCTTGAGTTTTGTCTTTTCCGGCAAAAAACTGGACATCATCTATAATTAAAACATCAATGTCTTTTAATTTCTTTTTAAAATTAGCAATTTCATTATTTTTAATATTTTCAACAATAGCCGTAATAAATTCTTCAGCCTGAGTATATTTAACTTTTTTATTGGGCCAAAGATTTAAAATTTTATTACCAGTGGCTTGTAATAAATGGGTTTTACCCAAGCCTACTCCACCATAAATAAATAAAGGATTATATATTGTGCCAGGGTTTTCAGAGACAGCCCAACAAGCAGCATAAGCTAATTCATTAAAAGAACCAATAATAAAATTTTCAAATGTATATTTAGGGCTTAGATTTGTTGTCGGATTTACTTTTAAATCCGGAAATCGAAGTTGATTATCTAAAACTTGCTCTTTTTTTTCTTTTTCCTCATTTCTTTTTTCTTTTGAAATGGTAAAAATAATTGACTTTATATTAGGCTCGATTGAATGAATAACTTTGAGAATAATATCCTTATATTTATTTTCTATCCATTCTTTGGCAAAAGCATTAGGAATTTCAATAATAGCCTCATTATCTTTCGTAATTGAACTAATTTTTGTACCTTTAAACCAAGTAGCAAAATTAGCTTTTGAAATTTGAAATTGAAGTTGGGCTAAGGTTGCTTGCCAGAGTTCTTCTTTGGTCATATTTTTGCTACTTTAGTTATTTTATTTTCTCATTTTAAAAGTATAATGCAATAGTATATAAAAATCAACAAAATAAAACTTTTTGTGGAAAAATTGTGGATTTCTTGTTTAAAGATTCTTAAAAATTACTTTCTTTCAAAATAATTGTTCAGAAAAAAAACAATAATAGCTGAAAAAAGAGCAATGAAAAAACCAATTAAAAAAATTATTTTAGAATTAGATAGTATAAAAATTTTATTATTTTCTCCTTGATTATAATTTTGAAAAGTATTTTTAATTTCAGCTTTTAAATTGTTTTTTAATTCTAAATTTTGAAATTGATTTTCTTTACCAGGAGTTAAAATAGAGCACCATTGCCATTGATTTTCAATTTTGCAAAAAGATTTATTTTCTGGTGCATTGTTATAAGAAAGACTATCAATAAGATTATTTTTATCATCTTTTAAAAATAAAGTTTCTTTATCATTATTTAAAATAATTTTTGTTTCTTTACTTTTGAAAACAATAATTTCTTTTGGTCCTAATTTTTTATCTTTTGGTATTTTAAATATTCTCTTAGATAAGTCTGAAATTGACCAATTTGAAATATCTATTGCTTTATCAGAATCATTTTTTAATTCAATCCATTCATTTTCTTTGTCAGAACCTTTTGGGTTTGGCAAAATTTCATTGAAAATTATTGAAGCTTTAGTTTTATAACAAAATAAAAATAAAAAGAAACAGAAATAAATAAAAAAATTTTTTCTATTCATTTATCTTTATTTAAAAAGACTATCTTCCCAGGTTAATTTTTCTTTTAAATGTTGATAAGCTAATTTTGTTGCCACCCTTCCTTTTGATGTTCTTTCAATAAAGCCTAATCTCATTAAATAAGGTTCATAAATTTCTAAAATTGTTTCGGGCTCTTCGGCGCTAGCTGCAGCTATTGCTTGTAATCCAACAGGTCCTCCTTTAAATTTTTTAATAATCGTTTCTAAAATTTTTCTATCTTGAAAAGTCAGTCCTAAATTATCGATTTCTAAAGCATCAAAAGCCTCTTTGACAATTTCGCTTGTAATAATACCCTGATTTTTAACTTGAGCAAAATCTCTGACTCTTTTTAAAAGATGGTTAGCTGTTCTTGGGGTAAACCTTGAAGCTAGGGCAATTTTTTTAATTGCCTTTTCTTCAATTTGAATGTTCAAAATTCTAGCTGATCTTTGTAAAATTTTTTCGATATCAGAAAGCTGATAAAAATTTAAGCCAAAGATTGCTCCAAACCTTGATCTTAATGGAGAGGAAAGTAATGATAATCTAGTTGTTGCCCCAATTAAAGTAAACTTTGGCAATTTTATCTCAATAGTTTTTGCCATGGGGCCCTTGCCTAAAATTAAATTTAGTTTGAAATCTTCCATTGCCGAGTACAAATATTCCTCAACAAATTTATTAATCCTGTGACATTCATCAATAAAAAGAATACTATTTTCTTGCAAATTAGTTAAAATTGCAGCAATATCACCAGCTCTTTCTAAGGTTGGGCCAGAGATTATTTTAAAGCTTACGCCAATTTCTTTTGAAATCAAATAGGCTAAGGTTGTTTTTCCTAAGCCAGAATTTCCATATAATAAAATATGCTCTGGCATTTCCTGTCTTTGTTTGGCAGCTTCAATTAAAATTTTAAGATTTTCTTTAATTTTTTCTTGACCAATGTATTCTTCCCAAGTTTGGGGCCTTAAAGTGAGATCTAATTGATCTTCATTTTTTTGATCTACTCTTGACATTTTTTAAAAAATAGTTTATTTTATAATTGGCTCAGAACCTTAAAGAAATGGTCTGTGGATAAAAAGGCCAATCTTTTTTACTCCCGGAACATTTCTTTTTAAAACGAATCAATATAATATAAGGTTCTGAGCCATTTTTTATTCACCAGTTATTTTAATAACCTCTTCGATTGTTGTTATCTTTTGCAAAACCTTTATTAAACCATCTTGTTTCATTGAAAGCATTCCTTTTTCAACAGCCTTTTTTCTTAAACTTGAAATTGAAGGCGAGGTCAAAATAAACTCTTCGATTTCTTCATCAATAGTAAAAAACTCATAAATCCCAGTTCGGCCAAAATAGCCAGTAAAATTACAATATTCGCATCCCCTAGGAACGGCAATTTGGAGGCTTTCATCTATATCTTGGCCTATTAATTCTTTTGGAACATTGTAGAGCCCTCTTTTTAAAAAACCAACTTCTTCTTTTGTAAGATTTCTATAAGTAGTGCATTTAGGGCAAACCCTTCTCACTAATCTTTGAGCAATAGCTAATTTTAGAGCCGGAGCAATGTTAACTGGCGTTTCTCCTAAAGCTTGAAATCTAGCAATTGTGCCAGCAGCATCATTAGTATGCAAGGTAGTTAAAACTAAATGACCAGTTAAAGCTGCTTGAAGGGCGATAGTAGCTGTTTCTTTATCCCTAATTTCACCAACTAAAATTACATCAGGATCTTGCCTAACAATAGCTTTTAAGCCAGAAGCAAAATCATATCCTTTTTGAGGATTTACTTGAGTTTGAGAAATACCTTCCAAATGATATTCAATTGGATCTTCAATAGTAATTATTTTAACCTCAGGATTGTTAATTCTTTTTAAAATTGCGTAAAGAGTAGTTGTTTTTCCAGAACCAGTAGGGCCTGTAACTACAATCATCCCGTTAGGAAGCCGGATCATTTTATTTAAAGTCTCTAAAAGATCTTTTCTCAGCCCTAATTCTTCAATATCTTTTAAGGAACTAGGGTCTAAAATTCTCATAACAATTGATTCGCCATATTCTGAAGGTAAAGTGGAAACTCTTATTTCAATATTTTTTTCTTCCCATAAGTTAACTGTAAACCTGCCATCTTGAGGTTTTTCAGTAATATTTAATTTTATCTCAGATAAAAGTTTTATCCTTGATAAAATTTGTTTATACACTCTGCTATCAAAATTAAAAACATCGTGTAAAATACCATCAATTCTAATTCTCAATTTAATATTATCTTTTTCAGTTTCAAAATGAATGTCAGAAGCCCTTAATAATGGGCCACCACCCATAATTATTTCAAGCAATTTTGTGATATCAGCTGTAATGTTTTCTTGAATTAATTTTTTATATTCTTGCAAATTTAAAATTTTGACAATGCCCTTTTCATAATCTTTTTTGGAGATAATAAGATTTTGAGTAATTTCTTTTGCCATTTTAAATTAAATTTAAAAATTTTGATTTAATTTCTTCAAAACTCTCTTTGGGGTTATCAATTAAAACCCAATTTTGTTTCTGGCTCCCTTGCATTAAAGAAGAAACTTTATTGTTTAAACTGACATTAGGCGAATAAAAGATAGCTTTTTTAAAAAGGGGCGAATTTTTTTCTAAAAGAAATAAAAAATTACTTTTAAGGGAACCTTGCAAAGTAAACTTTTCTAAGATATATTTTAAATCATTTTTATTAAAGAATAAATCACTAAAATCTTGCGGCAAAAGATTGGCTAAAATAATTTTCTTTTCTGGCACAAACTCACTTTTTTCAATTGTTTTTAATAATAATTTATCTTCATTAGAAAGGGTAGTCTTTGTTAAGAAAGAAACAACATTTTCGAAATCAGCGAGATTTTTAAGATAAATTATCTTTTCTAAGGTATTTGAACTATATTTATTACTCTTTAAAAAATCTAGTGAGTTTAAAATACCTGCTAAAAGAGTATTGGCAACATCTTTTTTGAAGGCGCTTGGCAAAAATTCTTTCAAAAAATCAAAAACAATTTCTGAAATTGAAGAGCTATTGATATCAATAAGATTGATTTTGCCAAAATTCTCATTTAAGATTTGATTGTCGATATTAATAATAATTTTATTTTCTAAATTTAGATAATACTCTTTTAAAAAACCTTCTAATTCGTTAAAAGTTTGAAAACCCAAAGCAAAGATAATATTGGCATCTTGAAGAGTGGCTATTTTTACGAACTCTTTATTAACTAGATTTGTATTTGTGAGATAAAGTCTTATCTCGTTTCCTTCCTTTTCATAATAAATTTTAGATTCTTTGTTATTTTCTGGGACAAAGGAAATCAAAAAGTTAGAATAAAAACAAGGAGGAAGATTCTCAAAAAAAATGCTATACTTATTGGGATCTTCTTTTAACAAAAGATTTACATTCTTCTTCAATTTTTTTAGAATATTAAAAAGAGCCAAGGAAGCAAAAAGAGCATCCTTTTTAGAAGTAACTTTGGGAACAATAATAATATTATCAATTTCTGTTTTGTAAAAAATATCTTTTAACTGGCCTTCCATAATATTTTGTTTATTTAAAATAAAACATTTTCCTATTAAAGTCAATGTTTTAAAAAAAATGAATAAAGGCTATACCTTTATCACCCAATCTTCCTTAGAAACCAAAAAAATAGCCAAGAGCTTATCTATTTTTTTGTTAAAAAGCAAAAATACTTTTGCCAAAGCACCAATTATTTTTTTAGAAGGAAATTTAGGCAGCGGCAAAACTACATTTTTGCAAGGTTTTTCAAAAGCCTTTAAAATTAAAAACAAAATTTCTAGCCCGACATTTACTATTATAAAGAGATTTAAAATTCCCAAAAAATTATCAACCTTTGAAAATTTTTATCACATTGATTGCTATCGTCTCAAGAACGAAAAGGAAATTTTAAAATTAGGTTTAGAAGAAATTATTAATAATCCTAAAAATATAGTTGCTATTGAATGGCCAGAAAAAATAAAAAAATTTTTGCCAAAAAAAGGAATTAAGGTTCATTTCCAGTTTTTATCTTTGAATAAAAGAAAAATAAAAATAAAAATCAATGTCTGAAAAAATTTTAATTTTAGATGCTAACTCTATTTTATATCGAGCTTTCTATGCTTTGCCAAAATTAACAACTTCTACTGGCCAACCGATTAATGCAGTTTATGGTTTTTTATTGGTTTTGTTTAGGGTTATTAAAGAGTTTTCGCCAGATTATATTTTCATTTGTTTTGATTTTCCGGCTAAAACTTTTCGCCACCAGTTATTTAAAGAATATAAAAGTAAGAGGCCACCAACCCCAGATGATTTGAAAATTCAAATTCCAATTTTAAAAGAAATTTTAAAAACTTTTTCTATTCCTTTTTATGAAAAAGAAGGTTTTGAAGCCGATGACATTATCGGTACTATTACAAAGCAAATAGCTGAACTTCAAAACTCAAGGCCCAAAGTTCAAAACGAGAAAGATTTAGAGACTATTATTGTTTCTGGGGACTTAGACGCATTGCAATTAGTTGGCCCTCAGATCAAAGTTTATGTTTTACAAAGAGGAGTAAAGGATATTGTCTTATATGACGAGAATTTAGTTAAAGAAAAATTTCAAGGATTAGCCCCAGAACAAATTTTGGATTTTAAAGCCTTAAGAGGCGACCCCTCAGATAATATTCCTGGCATTAATGGTATTGGCGAGAAAACAGCAATTAATCTTCTTTTACAATTTAAAAATTTGGAAAATCTATATAAAGAAATTGAAGAAAATTCACAAGCAGCGCAAAAATTAAGCCAAAAATTAAAAGAAATACTGTTGAAGCAAAAAGAACAGGCTTTTCTTTCTAAAGATTTGGCTAAAATTGAAAAAAATATCCCATTAGAGTTTAATTTAATTAAATGGAATTTCCAAGAAACTAGTCAGGAAAAAGTTAAAAACATCCTTTTAAAGTATGGTTTTAAAAGTCTAACAAAAAAATTACCTGAAATTAAAAAGCAAATAAACAATGGAAGGCTTTTTTAATTTTCTTTACTATAATTTTCAGTAAATTTTTGTTAAAATGAATTAAATGCTGATTGTAGTTGATGTGGCAATAGAAGAAGATAGCCCAGAATAAACATTTTAATTAAATAATATTCTTTGCGGGCAAAATTAAGTTATTAAAATTTTAATATTCTTTAAGGTCGAGCCAAAATTTAAAAATTCAAAAATATGAATAAAAAAATTATTCTCACATTAATTTTTATTTTTGCCATCTTTGTTGCTTTCTCTACCTTTAAAATTCTTACTTTTCAACCAAAGATTATAAAAGTTCCAGTTACTAAGGAAAAAGAAATCGAAGAATTAAAAATTGCTGCTTTGGCTCTTTTTCCTTTCGAAAAGTATCCAACTAACGATGTTAATTTAGCTACCCGTTCAATTAATACCCAAATTTTTGAAGGCTTGACTTATTTTGATAAAAATATGGAGTTAAGGCCAGCCTTATCTCAAAATTGGGACAATCCCGATAATTTAACCTGGCGTTTTTATTTAAGAAAGAACGTTTTCTTTCAAAATGGCCAACCATTTACTGCAGCTGATGTAAAATATACAATTGAAAAAACAATTGAAAATAATTTTTATGGTAAAACCTTTTTAGTGACTTTTGATAAGCTAAATGTTATTGATGATTATACAATTGAATTTAAAACAAAAGTTTCTGACCCAGTTTTTGCCAATCGGCTTGCTTTTGTTTGGATTTTTAACCATGATTGTTTTTCAAAAGAAGCGAAGGGGCAATGTTTTGGCACTGGCCCTTATCGTCTTACTGAATGGGAAAAAGATGGCAAATATGTAATTTTAGAAAGGAATGAAAATTATTGGGGACAAAAACCTAAGGCTAAAAAGGTTATTTGGCAAAGTTATGCCACTGACGATGAAAGAATCCAGGCAGTTAAAGAAAGAAAGGCTGATGTGGCTTATTTGATTGAGGGCGAAACCTCAGTTAAGAAAGCAAAAGAAATTCCCGACCTTAATGTTTTAACACATTCTGATACTTATATTTTTAGCTTAGGCTTTGATTTTAAAAATGACAAAACCCCTTATGTTAAAAATGTAACAAAAAATCCATTTAAAGATTTAAGGGTTAGAAAGGCAATTTATCAGGGGATTAATGTTGAAAAAGTTATCCAAGAAGCTTTTGGAGGCTTGGCTCAAATTCAAAATCAAATCGTCACTAAAGATGTTTTTGGCTATAATCCAAATATTGAAAGATATCCCTATGACCCTCAAACTGCTAAAAAATTATTAGCTGAAGCTGGTTACCCAAATGGATTTCAAGTAAATTTAGATATTGGTTTTTATGACGAATATATTGCTAAACCTATTGCTCAATCTCTTTCTGAAATTGGTTTAAATGTCATAGTGACTCCAAGAGGCGGCAATCCCGATAAACCAGATGAGTTAGATACTAAAAGATTTAAAAATGGAGACACTTCTTTTTACGGTATTTGGTTAGATAGCGATTTGGGAGATGCTACTCAAGTTCTCAATAACTTTTTTCATAGCCCAGATGCCAAAGATTTTATGAAAAGAACTTATGGTGTTTTCAATACTGGGTATTATACCAATTCTGAATTAGATCAACTTATTGATAAAATTAATGCCACTTTTAATCCAAAAGAACGACTTAGTTTAATGCAAAAAGCAAACGAGATTATCCATAATGATGTAGCTGCAATTCCATTATTTACTTCAGAATTAGGTTATGCAATTAATCCGGACATTTTATTTACTCCAAGGCCAGATAGCGATATTAAAGCTTCAGAAATTTCTGGCAAGGAAATTGTTTTTCAAGAGGTTCAAGAACCAAAAAATATTTTTCAAATTATTTTTTCTCGCTAATCTATGCTAAAAATTAAAAGCATTGGTTGGAAACTATATTTTAGAATAGGTTTAATAATGATAATTGTTTTTACTGGTATTGCTTTAGTTTTAGTAATAAACAATAAAAATTACCTTCAGAATGAAATAACCTTACAAGCAAAAAGTTTCGCAAATTTTGCTACCAATCAAATAATTAATAATTACCAACTTTATTTTTCGTCCGGCTACTTAAAATTCAGAGAGCAAATGATAAAAACTTTAGAATTAAATCCTAATATTACTAGAATTCAAATTATTGATCTTAATGGGAACATTTTAGTAGATAGCGATGCCGTTAAAGAAGCTAATCTTTGGCAAGAATATCATCAAAAAGATAATAAAATTTCAGATGTGATTTTACAAAATTTAAATCAGCCGAAACCCTATTATGTTTTTGACCCCAAAGATAAAAATAGAATTTTAGAAATCTACCAGCCATTTGTAGATGAATGGGGAAAATATAATTTTGTGGTAAAATATTCCATATCTTATCAAAATGTTTCAAGGGCCATTCAAGCATTAATAAAAAAAATAGCTATTTTTAGTTCAATTGGGTTTATAGTAACAATTTTAGCTTTAAGCTTAAATGTAAAAAAAATTATTGTGAACCCCTTAGTTGAATTCAAACAGGGTATTAATCAAATTATTAAAGGTAACTTTAATAAGAAAATAATCCTTAAGACCAATGATGAAATTGAAGAGCTTGCTAATACTTTTAACCAAATGATCGAAAAAATAGTTCAGTATCAAGAAGAAATTAAAGAATCAAAAGATATTCTAGAAATTAAAGTGAGAGCTAGGACTAGAGAACTTCAAGAATTAGCAGAAAATTTAGAACTTGAGGTTCAAGAAAGAACTAAAGACTTAAAAGAAAAAATTAATGAGTTAGAAAAATTCCACAAATTAGCCATTGGCCGAGAACTAAAAATGATAGAATTAAAGAAAAGGATAAAAGAGCTGGAAAGCCAACTGAAAAATGATAACCAAAAAAAGAATCTCAAGGATGGATGATCTTTTAAAAAGAACAAGAAAAAAAGACAAATATATTTGCCGATTTTTAATATCCATAAAAGAAGAAAAAAGATTAAAAAGCAGAAAGAAAATTTAAAAAGTTTGGCTGATCTTTAAAATTTAAAAAAAATAAGTCTACCAGATAGTATCCAATCGGATTAAGTGTCTTACAAATTCTGGCTCTTAAAGAGATTTTCAATTGGGCGAAAAACATTTTTGAGATTAGAGTTCTTTACCAAGGTTCAATTTCTAATGATGATGCTTTGAAGATTATTTTTTCATAAAGAATTTTAAGGTTTATTCGATTTATCACTATGATTTAACTGGTTTTTCTCTAATTAAGGAAATATATAATTAAAAGCAAAGCAATCGAAATTGAAGAGAAAGGCTTTTAAGAATAACTCTTACAATTATATTTAAACAAGGTCGATCAAATTTATTTTAAGCAATATGTCCAAAAAACTCTTAATTTGTTTGTTTATTGTAATCGGAGCAATTTTAGTTGCAGGATATTTTTTCTTTCAGCCAACTAGCAAAGAAGAAACTGATGACCCTTTGCTTCAAAAAATTAAATCAGAAGGTAAAATTATTATTGGTCTTGAAGCCAATTATCCCCCGATGGAAAGTATTGACCAAAATGGTAATTTTACTGGTATAGATATTGAAATTGCTAAAGAAATTGCTTCTGATCTTAAGGTTAAACCTGAATTTAAAAATATTAGTTGGGACAAATTATTTGATGCTCTTTTGCAAGAAGAAGTAGATATTCTAATCTCGGCTATTACTATTACTCCTGAAAGATCTGAAAAAATGGCTTTCTCTGACCCTTATTTTAATGCCGGCCAAGTTATCGTTACAACTTTGAATAGAAACGATATTAAAGGGGTAAATGATTTAAAAGGCAAAAAAATAGGAGTTCAGATAGATACAACTAGCGAAACCGAAGCTAAAAAGTACACAGACCCCAATCTTGTTATAACTTTTCAAGACTATGTTTTAGCTAAAGAAAGCCTTTTGAAGGGGGAGATTGATGCAATTATTATTGATTACCCAGCTGCTATTGGTATGGTTTCAGAAGAAAAAAATTTAATAATAGTTGGCGAACCTTTTACTCAAGAATTTTATGGCATAGCTTTAAGAAAAGAAGATAAAACGCTTTTGAATAAAATCAACCAGACCCTTAGGAGACTCAAAAGGGAGGGAAAAATTAAGGAAATTGAACAAAAATGGTTATCAGAATAAGTAGCAAAAATCAATATGAGAGTTAGCCTTAGAATTAAATTACTTTTTTATATTACGATAATAGTTGGAATTGTTTTTATATTTTTATTAGCTCAAACCTTAAATCGAGAAAGGGAAATTTTACAAAATAATTTTAAAGATAAGGCTGGAATTTTAGCTTTAGCTCTTGATGCAAATATTAATAGCCGGCAAGATTTGGAAAATAAAGAGAAACTTCAAAACAATATTTATAAATTTATTTGGTTATATCCAGAGATAGCTGAAATTTCAATTAGTATTCCAAAAGAAGACAGTTTTGAAATTATTGCCTCTAATGATACAAGTAAAATAGGAACCTTAGTTAAAAATGAAAATTTGACCACTTTCCAAGAAGACAAATTGATTACTAAAAATGTTGTTATGCCAGATGGCAACAAAGCTTTTAATGCTATTACTCCAATTAGAGTTGGTGGCGAGCGAGTTGGAGTTTATGATATTAAAATTTTGCTTGAAAGTGAAGAAAAAATTATTCAGCAACGTCAAAAAGAAATTATTTTTACAATTTCTAGTAGTATTGTTACTATCATTTTATTTCTTTTCCTTATTCTGACAAAAGTCATTATTATCCCAATTGAAAAAGTAAGAGAGGGGATCGAAAAAATTAGTTCTGGTAATTTAGATTGGCGATTAGAAATAAAAAGAAACGACGAAATTGGGATCTTGTCTCAAGGGTTTAATCAAATGACTGACAAACTGAAAGAACTTTATTATAATTTAGAAAAGAAGATTGAAGAAAGGACAAAAGAACTTGAAGAAGCAAAAAATATTTTAGAAATCAAAGTAGTAGCTAGAACACGTGAACTTCAAGAGTTAGTTAAAGAAAGAGAAAAAATAATTGAAGAGAGAACCAAAGAACTCCAGAGAAAAATAGATGAATTAGAAAAATTTCATAAATTAGCTGTTGGCCGAGAACTAAAAATGATAGAATTAAAAAAAGAATTAGAAAAAATAAAAACCCAAAATCAAAAAGCCGAAAAATAATTTTAGATTAAAGATTAAAAAAAATTATGACAAAAGAAGAAATTGAAAAATTAAAAGATATTACCCCAGGCCAGGTTATCGCTGAAACAATCAGAACCCATGTTCAATTTATAGAAAAAAAAGAAGGCAAAGATGGGGTTAAAAAACTCTTAGATAAATTAACTGAGTTAGGATATCCGATTGATTTATCAAAACTTAAAACATTCCAATATGTTCCTACCTGGTTAGCCGATCTTGTTATCTTATTAGCTAAAGAACTATTTTCTTGGCGAGACTCTGATATTTTTGAAATGGGAAACTTAGCTCCTAAATATTCTTTCATTATGATTTTATTCGTTAAATTTTTTATTTCTCCAAAAACAGTAGCCAAAATGGCTCCAGAGATGTGGAAAAAACATTTTACAGATGGCTTTTTAGAAAGCGAATATAACGAAAAGGAAAAATATTTTAGAGTTAGGCTTCACCATAATTGTCATCCGACACTTTGTATTTTTTATGCAGGATACTTTCAAAGAATTGCAGAATATGTAGTGAAGGCAAAAAATTTCAAGACCGAAGAAACGAAATGTATGTCAAAAGGGGATCCCTATCATGAATTTGTAATTAAATGGGAATAATTTAATTTTTTAAACTTATGGCAGAAGAAAACAAAGTTGAAATTTTAAAAAAAGTTAGACAAACAGGTGGAAATGTCAAAGGAGCTTGTACCAGAGCAATATTTGAATATTTAAGAATGGCAGCAGAAGAAAAGAAAATTAAAGAAATAAAAGAAAAACTTAAATTTTATGGCTATTCTTTGGATCCAGAAAAAATTTCTCCTGTTAGAATGTATCCCCTCGATTTTGAATTGGCAATTTTGTTTGTTCTTCAAGAGGTTTTGGGTTGGCAAGAAAAAGAAATAAAAGAATTGGGTAGAAATGTCCCAAAACTTTCTTTTATTGTAAAGTTTTTCATTCGTTATCTTGTTAACTTAGAATTAGGATATAAAAGCTCTCCAGTTTATTGGCGTAGTCATTTTGATATTGGGCAAACAGAAACTCCAGAATTTAATTTGAAAGATAAATATTTAGTTTTAATTTTAAAAAATTTCGATCTCCATCCAATCTACTGTGTTTTTTTAACTGGTTATTTTGAAACTATGGCTAAATTTATCCTTAATCGAGAAAAAGTTGAATGTTTTGAAGAAGAATGTACTTTTAAGGGTTTTCCTTATCACAAATTTATTATTAAATGGGATTAAAATTTTATGGTTTCAAATAATAATAAAGAAGAATTATTGTCGCAGATTTCTGAACTCCAAGAATCTCTTGATAATTTAGTGACTTATATCCAAGATTTAAATGATTTTTTGGCGACCCCCTTTTGTTATGTTAATGCTCTTTGGGTTATTATAAATGCCAATAAAGCCTTTTTTAACTTTTTTGAATATTCAGAAATTGAAATAATTGGTAAAGATCTTGGAACCATTTTTCTGGACCGCTCTATTATTACATTAATTCAGAGAATGAATTTAGTAGAAGGGAAAATTTTCGAATTAGAAACAAAAGTCATTACTAAAACCGGGAGGATAATTGAGGTAAATATTTCAGTAAAGGCGAGGGAAGATTTGGAAAAAAATATTATTGGTTATTTTTTAACTTTTACCGATATTACTCAATTTAAAAATATCCAAGAAGAATTGGAAAAAGAAGTCCAATTAAGAACTAAAGAGATTAATGATTCGAGAATTGCTTTATTAAATATCTTAGAAGACTCTGAAACGGCGAGATTACAAGCAGAAGAAGAACGTAATAAAACTTTGGCGATTATTAATAATCTTGCTGATGGGCTTTTAATGTTCAATTCTGATGAAAAACTAACCCTTTTAAATCCCCAGGCAGAAAAATTTTTGGGAATTCAAAGCAAAGATGTTATAGGCAAAACTATCTTAGAACTCCAAAATTACCCTTCATTAGAAAAAATAATCCAAGCAGTTGGAGAGGATTTAAAATCGGTTTCAAGAAGAGAAATCCAAATTAATAATGATTTAATTATCGAGGTAAGTGTTATCTCGGTTACCTTTAAAGAAAAAAATTTGGGCAACTTAATTATTTTGCATGATATTACCCGAGAAAAAATAGTTGAGAGAATGAAAACAGAATTTGTTTCTATTTCAGCTCATCAGTTAAGAACTCCGCTTTCTGCGATTAAGTGGTCTTTAAAAATGCTTTTAGACGGAGATTTAGGGGAAATAAGCTTAGAACAAAAAGAATTTATAGAAAAGGCTTATGCTTCTAACGAGCGAATGATAAAATTAATTAATGATTTGCTTAATGTTACTAGAATTGAAGAAGGCCGTTATTTATTTTCTTTATCTTACGAAAATATTGCTAACATAATTAAAGAACAGTATCAAGCCTTTAAAGAATTGGCAGAGCAAAAAGGTTTAAAAATGGAATTAATTTTTAAACAAGATAAATTTCCTTTAGTTAGAGTTGATAAAGAAAAAATTAGTTTAGTCATTCAAAATCTTATTGAAAATGCTGTTCATTATACTCAGAAAGGGAAAATAACAATTACTTTAGAATCTAAAGATAGAGAAATTATTTTTTCGGTTAAAGATACTGGTATTGGTATTCCAAAAGATCAGCAAGAAAGAGTTTTTTCAAGATTTTTTAGAGCCGAAAACGCAATTTTATCTGAAACCGAAGGTACAGGTTTGGGTTTGTTCATTGCTAAAAATATTATTGAGGCTCATGGAGGTAGAATTTGGTTCGAATCCGAAGAAGGCAAGGGCACAACTTTTTATTTTTCCTTGCCAATAAAAGAAGAATTAGGAGAATTTTTAAGGACATTTTAAAAGCTAGATATTGCTTATTAGAAAATAAAGAGATAAAATAATTATAATATAAATTTAAAGGTCGGCTTAAATATCGAGATTGTATTATTTTAGTTTTTTAAAATTATTTAATTTGTAGAATCTTAGAAATTTTTGTATAATATTTAAAAATATGGCAAAAAAAATTTTATTAATCGAGGATGAAGAGCTAATTTATTCTCTCTTGCAAAAAAAATTAACCCAGGCAGGTTATGATGTTACCGTAGCAATTAACGGAGACGAAGGATTAACTAAAATGCGAGAAATTAAACCTGATCTTATTTTGTTAGATATTATTATGCCTCAAAAAGATGGTTTTTCGGTTATGGAAGAAATTCAAAAAAATAAAGAACTTCAAAGAATTCCAATTATTGTTATTTCTAATTCAGGCCAACCGGTCGAATTAAATAGAGCAAAAGAATTAGGGGCTAAAGACTGGCTAATAAAGACTGACTTTGATCCTAATGAAGTTTTAGAAAAGGTCAAAAAGTATATTTAATATCACTTTTAAACTTTTATGGTAAAAATTTTAGTTGTTGAAGATGACCGCTTTTTAAGAGAACTAATAGTTAAAAAATTAAATCAAGAAGGCTTTGCGACTGAAACAGCAGTTGATGGCGAGGAGGGGCTATCGAAAATTAAAGAAATAAAACCAGATCTTGTACTATTGGATTTAATTTTGCCAACTATTGATGGTTTCGAAGTTTTAAGAAAGCTTAAAGAAGAAGATTTGGTTCCCTCTCTACCAGTAATTATTCTTTCTAACTTAGGTCAGAGAGAAGATATAGAAAGGGGTTTATCTTTGGGAGCAACTGATTATTTAGTCAAAGCTCATTTTACTCCAGATGAAATTATTCAAAAAATAAAATCTATTTTGACAAAATAAAATTTTTCTATGCCAGAATTGCCAGAAGTGGAAACAATTGTTAGGGGGCTGAAAAATAAAGTTTTAAATTTAAAAATTATAGATGTCTGGACTGATATTTATAAAAACATTAAACGACCAAAAAACTTTTCTGAGTTTTTATCTTTAATTACAAACAAAAAAATTGAAAACATTACTCGTTTGGGAAAAAATATTATTTTTCATCTTTCTGATAATTACTTTCTTTTAATCCATCAAAAATTAACTGGTCATCTTTTATATGGTCAATGGGAAAAAGATAAAGATGGCCACTTTATTTCTAAAATCCCAGGGCCCCTAAGAGATGACCCTCAGAACCGCTTTTTGCATTTTATTCTCTTTTTAGATAATGGTTTTCAAATTGGACTTTCCGATCTTAGAAAATTTGCTAAAATTTTATTAGTTAAAAAAGATGAGTTTAATACATTAAAAGAGATTAAAGAATTGGGCCCAGATCCTTTAGATAAAAATTTTACTTTTGAAAAATTTAAAAACCAGATTCGAAAAAAAGAAAAAGGAGAGATAAAAAAAATTTTAATGGACCAAAATATAATTTCTGGGATTGGTAATATCTATTCTGATGAAATTTTGTGGCGAGCGAAAATTCATCCTAAGCGAGATATTTCAAAATTATCGGAAGAAGAACTTAAAAAAATTTATCAAATAATGAGAAAATTATTACCCTTAGCTATAAAACTAAAAGGTGAATCAATTTCTGACTTTAGAGATATTTCAGGCCAAAAAGGCAATTTTGATAAAATAAGGATGGTTTATCGTCGAGAAGGGCAAAGATGTAGTCGTTGTGGAACGGTTATCCAGAAAATTAAAGTTGGTGGAAGGACAGCCCATTTTTGTCCTAACTGTCAAAAATAAAAATATCAGAAATAAAATATATGTATTTACCTTTATATAGCGTTTTATATTTTTTTATGTCTGGCGTTTTTTTCTTTTTTGCTTTGAGAATGCAACAAACTTACCAAAAAACCCGTAGCCTTATAGGCCTTTATTTTAGAAATATTGCCTTATTTTCTGGAATAGCCTCGATGATTTATGCTTTAATGGGTGTTTTCTTCCCTAAAAATTCTTTAGCTTTAGGAGTTGGGAATATAATTGGCGAACCATTTTATTTAATTGGTTTTGTTTATATTATTGCAAGTTTTTTCTATCTAACTTTTCCAAAAATTTCTCAGAAAAAAGTTATTACTATCGGATTTATTTTTGTAATAGTTTCAATTGTCTCTCACATCTATTTTTCCCCTATCCTTTTATTGATGAAAAAGGAATACTTCATTTTAACGCCCCAACTGTGCCAGGTTTAACTTTTATTGTTTTTGCCGCTTTTGCAATGTTGCCAATGATATTTACTCTCTTGAAGGAAGCGCTACATCAAATTGAGTTAAGAAAAAGATCGATCTTTCTGGCTATTGCTCTTTTTCTTTTCTTTTTTGCTGGAGTTATGCAATCAATTTTTTTAGAGCCCCGGCTTTATACTTTTTCTTTCTTTTTACAGGCATTAGCTGCAGCTTTTTTATTCGTTGGAATAAATTCTCGCATTAAAAATAATTAATATTTTTAAATATTATGATTATTCTTCTTTACGGCCAAGGGGAATTTTTTCTTCAAAAAAAATTAAATGAAATTATCGAGCAGATAAAGAAAAAATATCAAAATAATATTTCTTTAGAGGTTTTCGACTTTAAAGAAGAAGAATTAAAATTTGAAGAATTTAAAAATTTCTTTGCTCCTTCTCTTTTCAGAGAAAGGAAAATATTTATTGTTAAAAATAGTTTTTCTTTGCCAATCTTTAAAGAAAAAATTTTTTTAGAAAAAGAAACATTTTTAAAATCTGAGGATATTTTTATCTTTATCGAACACGAAATTAATCCAAAAGATAAATTACTCTCTTTTTTGAAACAAAATGCAACTTGTTACCAATTTAATGAGCCAACTCAAAACGAAATCAAAAGAGAAATTGTTCTAAAGTTAAAAAAAGAAAATTTGGATATTGAACCAATGGCTTTAAATCTCTTTTTAGAATACACAAACAATAATTTATGGCAAATTGAAAACGAAATCGAAAAAATTATTCAATTAAAAAAAGAAGTTTCTTTGAAAACCATTAAGGTGGAAGATATTGAAAGATTAATAAAGCCAATTGAATTTAAAAATGAAATTTTTAAGACAATCGAAGCCATTCTAAAAGGCAAGAAAAAAACGGCTCTAAAATTATTAAGAAATCAATTTTTATCTGGAGCTAACTATGAATATCTATTATCAATGATAACCTATGGCTTTAGAAATTTGACTTTAGTAAAATCAGAACTAAAACCAGGTTATCCTTATAGCCAAATTAGAAAAATTAGTCAAAAGCTGCAAATTCATAGTTTTGCTGTAAGTAAAGCCCTTGAAATTATTAATCTTTTTAATTTTCAAGAAATTAAAAAAATCTATAATAATCTTTTTGAGGTAGAAACCAAAGTTAAATCTGGCAAAATTGATCCTCAAAACGCCTTAATTTTTCTTATTACTCAAATCTAAATAAAAAGTAATTTATAAGTGTTACCTCCTATTTTTATTGGATAAAACCGAATATAATTCGTTTAAATCCATAAATTGTTGCATTAATGATTTCTGAAATTTTATGGTAAAATAAAGTTATAAATAAAATTTTAAACATATGAAAAAAATTTTTGAGATTTTATTTTTAATTTTTATTTTAGCTTTTACCCTTTTAATTTATCAAATTTTTTTGAAAAAAAATCAAAAAATAGAAAATTTATCTCAAAATGAAATTAACCCCGATTGAAGGTAGGAAAGATAATGGAGTATTTGTTTCTCCAAATAGAATTTGGGTTTTAGGCGGAATGGCAGAACAAAAAAATAAATGGGTCTGGAAAAATGATATTTGGGCTTCAACTTTTTGATCTCTTTGAAACTATATTTTGGTCTCTTTTTAAAAAAAACTTTATTTGTGCCCCCAACAGGATTCGAACCTGTAACTCGCGGCTTAAGAGGCCGCTACTCTACCAATTGAGTTATGGGGGCGAATTAATAATAAGTTGGGGTGCAATAAATTTTAATTTGATAGTTTGTAGATGAAAAAACGTTTGATAACGGACCACTTAATCCTCCTCCCAAAACATCTATAGCAAGACCAACAAGCATAAAAGAGCCATAAATTAAAAATAAGCCTATAGCAACATACTTAATAATGTTTTTGCCAGAAGAAACAAGATTTGGATTCTCGCCGCCAAAATAAATTAGAAGACCAGCATAAACTATCAATAAAATAGCAACTAAAGGCACAATTTTCAAAACAACATAATTAATAATTCCGCCAATCATTATGAAAAAATGGCAAAGCTGACAACTAATAGTAGTGGTACTTTTAGAAGGGTTACAAGTGTTATTAACACTACAACCATTAGCATAATTCCTTATATCCACTTCTTTGCCGCAAGGGACTAAACCATCATAACAAAGACAAGTGGTAGCAGTGATGTTACCGCCTTGATCTAATTGATGTGCCACGTAGCATTTATCACGAGTAGCAGTGCAAGCCGCAGCCAAAATGTCTTTTGGAATAAAAAAGAAATAAAATAAACTCAACAAAAATAAAAAGAAAATAAGTTGCCTTTTTAACATTTTAAAATTATAAATAATTTTGTTGAAATATCAAGATTGCTTGCCCTCGGAAGGATTCGAACCTTCATCCTTTGGTCCGAAGCCAAAGATGTTATCCATTACACCACGAGGGCTAAATTTTTATTTATTTTAACAATTTGTTTGAAAAAAACAACTATTTAATATAGAATAAAAGAGCAAAAATAAAATTAGAAATTATGTTAGAAACAGTAAAAATTCCAAGAGAAATAAGGCTAATAATTAAAAAACTCAAAGAAAATGGCTTTCAGGCTTATATTGTTGGGGGTTGTGTTAGAGATATTTTAAGGAATAAAAAACCGAATGATTGGGACATAACCACTAATGCTAAACCTCCAGAAATTCAGAAAATTTTTCCCAAAAGTTATTTAGAAAATGATTTCGGGACAGTAACTGTTTTAACTAAATCAAAAGATATCACTTTAAAAGAAATCGAAATTACACCCTATCGAATTGAATCTAAATATTCTGATTTAAGGCACCCAGATGAAATAACTTGGGCTGAAACCTTAGAAGAAGATTTAAAAAGAAGAGATTTTACTATTAATGCCATGGCAATGGAAATAGAAGGTATTAATTATCATTTAATTGATCTTTTTAATGGTTTTGAAGATTTAAATAAAAAAATTATTCGAGCAGTTGGCAATCCAGAAGAAAGATTTCAAGAAGATGCTTTAAGATTAATCCGAGCAATTAGATTTGCTGTTACTTTAGAGGAAGATATTATTTGGAAAATTGAAGAAAATACAGCCAAAGCAATTAAAAATAATGCAAAATTGTTAGAATATATTTCAAAAGAAAGAATTAGAGACGAGTTTCTAAAAATTATTGGTTCTAAAAATGGAGCTAGAGGAGTTGAGCTTTTAAGAAGATTTGGTTTACTTACTTTTATTATTCCAGAATTAGAAGAAGGTTTTGGCTTAGAACAGAATAAACATCATATTTATCAAGTTTATCAACACGCGCTTTTATCTTTAAATTATGCTTGTCAAAAAAATTTTCCTATTGAAGTTAGAATAGCTGCTCTTTTGCATGATGTTGGCAAACCAAGAACAAAACAGGGTGAAGGCCCAAATTCCACTTTTTATAATCACGAAATTGTTGGGGCTAAAATTACAAAAGAAATTTTAGAAAGATTAAAATTTCCAAAAAAAGATATTGAGAAAGTTGTTAAGTTAGTTAGATACCATCTTTTTTATTATAACCAAGAAGAAGTTAGTGATTCTTCGGTAAGAAGATTATTAAGAAGTGTTGGTTTAGAAAATTTTGATGATTTATTAAAAGTTAGACAAGCTGATAGAATTGGCTCTGGTGTGCCAAAGGCTGAACCTTATAGATTAAGATATTTAAGATATGTAGCTGAAAAAGTTTTACAAGACCCGATTTCGGTTAAGATGCTAAAAGTTAATGGTAATGATGTTATGAGAATTTTAAATATTAAACCAGGGCCAAAAATTGGCCAAATTTTAGATATTCTTTTGGGCGAAGTTTTAGAAAACCCAGAGAAAAATGAAAAATCTTTTTTAGAGAAAGAAATCCAAAAATTGGGCCAACTCTCTGAAGAAGAACTTTCTAATTTAGCAAAAAAAGCCAAAGAAGAAAGAGAAAAAATTGAGCAGAAAAGAGACGAAATGACAAGAAAAAAATACTGGCTAATTTAATTAATATTTGATTATTATTTACTTTAAAAGATTCAAAATGTTTTTATTAAAACCTTCTCGGAGAGTGGTGTAATAGTAGCACGAATCCTTCGGGAGGATTTAGTCCGAGTGCAAATCTCGGCTCTCCGACAAAATCGCTCTAACCAATAACCCGCCGATGAGACGGTCGCCCCTTCGGTGACCAGGAATTTTACCTTCTATTTTTTAGAAAATTATATTAAAATAAGATAAATTTATGCAAAAAGAGAGGAAAAGGATTCTAACTGGTGATAGGCCAACTGGGCCTTTACATTTAGGTCATTATGTTGGCACTTTAGAAAATCGAGTGAAATTTCAAGATCAATATGAGTGTTTTTTTATTATTGCTGATTACCAATTTTTAACTGATCATTTATTAAGGATAAAAGAGCTTGAGAATAACATTAAAGAAATTGTTTTAGACTATTTAGCTGTAGGTATTAATCCTGAAAAGAGTAATATTTTTTTAGAATCAAGAATTCCTGAAATTGCTAAACTTACAATTTATTTTTCAATGTTAGTAACTTTAGCAAGATTGCAAAGAAACCCGACTCTCAAAGAAGAAATCAGATCGGCAGGTTTTGAAAGGGCAAAAGTAAGTTATGGGTTTTTGGGATATCCCATAATTCAAGCTGCTGATATTTTAGCTTTAAAAGGTGAATTTGTGCCAGTTGGCAAAGATCAATTACCTTATATTGAACAAGCCAGAGAAATAGCTAGAAACTTTAATAAAATTTTTCAAAAAGAAGTTTTCCCAATACCTCAAGCAATTTTAAGTAAAACTCCAAAATTACCTGGCATTGATGGTAAAAAAATGTCAAAAAGTTTAAACAATGCTATTTATCTTAAAGATTCAAAAGAAGAAATTGAAAGAAAAATAATGAAAGCTTTTACTGATCCAAAGAGAATTCATCCTACTGATCCTGGCCATTTTAGAGGAAATGTCGTTTTTATTTATTTAGAGGCTTTTCTAAAAGATAAAGAAGAATTAGAAGAACTAAAAAAACTTTACAAAAGAGGAAAAATAGGAGATGTTGCTGTTAAAAAAAGATTAATTGATGTCCTAATAAAATTTCTAGCACCTATTCAAGAAAGAAGAAGAGAGTTTGAAAAAAAACAAAATTTTATCAAAGAAGTTTTAGAAAAAGGAATCGAAAATACAAAAAAAGAAGCTCAAAAAACTTTAGAAGAAGTTGAAAAAACTATGAGTTTTAATTATTTAAATTTATTTTCTTAATTCAATAAGAGTAATTTCAGCTGGAGCATTAAATCTTATTGGTAAAACGCTTTCTCCTAACCCTCGACTGACATAAAAATAAGTTGAGTTTTCTTTAAAAAGCTCGGCTTTGTATTTTTTAAAATAAGGGCCGAACTTTGAAGAGAGTAGAAAATTAGTTAAAAATGGTATATTCACTTGCCCGCCATGAAAATGGCCTGCTAAAATTAAATCTATTTTTCTTTCTTTAGCTTTAGGTAAAATATCAATTGAATGAGAAAGTAAAATTTTAAAAGATTTTTCTGGCACTTTGTTGATTGCCTTTTCTAAATTATCACAATGAGTTGTAGGGTCATCAATTCCAATTAAATAAATTTCACCTTTATCTTTAGAAATTTTAACTGAAGAGTTATTTAAAACAGTAATATTATTTTGAATTAGAATCTCTTTTAGTTTTTTAAAGTTTTTATTTTGATGGTCGTGGTTCCCAAAAACTGCAAAAATTTTTCCAGAAAAATTTTGCGCAATTTCTTGGAAAAATTCTTGACAGACATTAACATCTTTAGTTTTCCAGTCAACAATATCGCCAGTAATAAAAATATAATCTGGCTTTTCCTTTTGAATAATCTCTAAAGCTTCTTTTTCTTTTCTTGTAATTTCTCTTAAATGCAAATCGCTTAAGTGTAAAATTCTTAAACCATTAAAAGCATCAGGCAAATTTGAGAAATAAATAATTGGTTTTTCTACTTTTATCTCTGAAGGAGAAAAAAATTGTAAAAATTGCGAAAAAGAAATAAAAGAAATTAAAAGAAATTTTTCTAAAAACATATTAAAAAAAGAGTTTGTTGTAAAGGTTTATTATTATCTAAATTTTCGTTCTGGTTTCTTAAAACTTCAATTTTGCCATAAACACCATCATAACCTGGAATAGCTAAAACTTTTCCTTCTCTAACATTAATAATTCCCTGGACAATTTCTGGTAAGGTTACTTTTTCTAAATCTTTTCTTTTAACTTCAATTAAAACATTAAATTCGTTTTCGAAATTTTTAATTAATTTTTGATATTCTTGAATAACTCTAATAGTGCCAACTTTCTGATTTAAAACATTAGCAATAATCTCTTCTAAGGGTACTAATCTTTTAAATGGAATTGCGCCTTCAGGAACAAAACCTTCTGGCTTGTCTGCCAATTGTTCAACTCTATTTAAAACTCCAATAGTTAATAATTTATGACACACAGGGCAAATATTATTATATTTTTTTGATTCTTGAGGAGACAAAGAAACTCCGCATAATCTGTGGCCATCATAATGATATTTTCCTTCTTCTGGGAAAAATTCTATTGTATAAAGAAATTTTTGAGGATTTTTCGATTTTATAGCTTCTTTAATGGTAAAATAACTCAATTCTGTATCAAAAACATTAGCTTCTCTGCCTAAATGGCTCAAAGAATGAGCATCTGAATTGCTAATTAAAGTAATCCTCCGACCATCAGGCATTCGCCAGAGCATATCTGGGCTAGCCGAAAGACCGGTCTCGCCGGCAAAAATATATTTTGAATAATCCTCAAAACACTCTTCAATTGAATCAAATCCGGATTTAGATCCAAATAAAGAAAACCAGGGGGTCATTAAATGTGCTGGAACAATTAAACAATCTTGAGAAATATTTAAAACAATTTTGGCTAATTCTTTTGCATCTAAACCTAAGATTGGCCTGCCATCTGCTTTTAAATTACCAACTATTGATAAATAACCATTAATTTTTTCTACAATTTCTAAAGATGGGGCAAAAACTAAAATATGAATTTTCCTAACTTTGTAATTTTTTGAATAGATACAACTAATTTCTGAAGTTAAAATAAAACGAGTTTCAGAAGCTGAATTTTTTAATTTAAAAAGTCCTTCTTGAGCAGGTTCTAATTTTTCTTTAATTTCTTTAAACCATAAAGGGTGAGTAAAATCACCCGTTCCTAAAACTTTAATACCTTTAATCTTTGCAAACTTATCCAAATTCTCCAGACCCATCTGGCTTGAAGTTGCCCGAGAATATTTACTGTGTAAATGAAAATCGGCAATAAATTTCATAATCTTTATATTTGCCTACCTAAGACAACCTTAGGGTAGGCAAAGATTCTATTTTATAAATCGCGGAATTTACACGAATTTTGGCACGAATATCACGAATGGTGATAAACAAATTAAAAGTTAAAGACCAAAAATCAAAAATCAAAGACCAAAAATATAAATTAAAAATGTAAAAATTAATTTCTTCAAGGCAATGGTATAATAATCCATATAAAAAAAGAACCGTTGCTTACCCTGGGTAAGCAATAAGCCCCGCCTCTCTTTGGTTTTTATTTTGCTTTTGAATCTTTAATTTTTTAACGAAACAAGAATCTAGTCCGCGCCAGTCTTTTAATATAAAATATTTAGAATTAACTTACTTTATAAACTTTATATCCTTCTCTAACTTTTTCTTTAACTTTAATGCCAATTTCGTCTCCCTTTTTCGCTAATTTTAACTTTTGGTGCTGTTTTTCCATTGAATCAACTTTTTGAGTAAAATCAGTTTTTTCGCCACCAACAATTCGAATTTTGTCGCCAAGCTTTAAAGGAGCTAATAGTTTCATAGCAATAACCTTAATTTTATCGTAATAATGGTTTACCTCACCCAGAAAAACTTCTTTTTGAGTTTTTTCTTTAGCAACTTTTGCCTTTTGTTCTTTCTTAATCTTTTTAATACTTTCTTTCTTTTTTTTAGTCGATTTTTTTGTTTTTTTAACTATTTTCTTTTTTGGCATATTTTTTTAAAAAACGACCTTTTAATTAATGATTTAATTTTTTCTCTTTTTTAATTAACTGGACCAATTTTTGAACTAAAATTTTAGGATTTTTTTCAAAAACAACTGAAGTTTTTGGTCGATGACCCTGACTTAAAATTTTTCTAATTAAATCAGCAATTCCGCCTGAACCCTCTAAAACTCCAATTGGAGTTTTGGTTTCAAAGGCGACTGTAAATTCGTTTAGAGTACCAGTTCGGCCGCAAATAATAATTACTCCATCAGCTGATTTAGTTAAAATCAAATTTCGGCCAACATAATCAAAACCTGTATAACAAATTAAATCAAATTTATCTATTGGAAGTTTATATCTTTTCAAATGCTCTTTTTCGCTAGAGGCCGGAGAAAAACCAATACTAATGCCACCAACTTCTTTAGCTCCGCAAGCAGCGAAATAAGGCACGCCAGTTGTGGCTCCGGTTAAAAGAATGTGCCCTTCTTTGGCAATTTCTCGACCAACTTCTTTAGCTAACTCTTGAATATTAGAGCAACAAATATCAGTTTGGGCAGCTCCAGAAACACAAATTTTAAATTGTTCTTTTGTCATATTTTTAAAAAATAATTAAAGTCTTTGTTTTCAATGTTTAAACCTTTTTGAAAGATCTCTTTCCCAAATTGGATCAACAATTTTTTTATACTCTTTTGCATAATTGTCTAAAGTTTTCGTGATTTGAGGATCTTTCACAACTTTTTCAATCCCAGGATAAGATGGTTTTGGTTTGTATTCCTGGTAAAGTTTTCTTAAAACCCAAGGATTATCAATTAAAGCACAGGGGCTTAAAAGATTTCCATTTTGACAATAGGGTTGTTCTTTCTGAATTGCTTGAAAAAAAGGAGAATGAATAACCTCAACAAGTTTTTTGCCAATAATATTATCAACTGAAAATTGTAAAAAAACGCAAGGCTCAACGTCGCCATTAGAATTAATATGAAAATAACCAGCATTAGGCCTTGCCCCGGCCATGCAGCCACCAACATAGGGGCCATCATTCCAGAAATCACCAATAAATATTGGCTTTGTTTGGCGAAAATAAGCCACTCTTTCTCTTAATCGATTTCTTTGCTCTGGTAAGGCCATTAAAGAAGTGTCAGGATTTCTGCCTATGGGCACATACTGAAAATACCAGCCAAAAAGGCAGCCTTTATCAATAAAGAAATCAATAAATTCGTCAGAAACTAAAATATCTGAGTTTTTAATTGTAGGAGTAGCTGAAAAACCAAAAAGAACACCATTCTTTTTTAAATTTTCCATTGCCAAAAGGATTTTTTGGAACATACCACTGCCTCTTCTGGCGTCAGTTTCTTTTTCAAAACCTTCAACTGAAATGGCTGGAGCAACATTACCAAGCTCAGCTAATTTTTTGGCCAATTTTTCATCAATCAAAGTTCCATTTGTATAAACCATAAAATAAATATCGTTGTGCTTTTCAAAAAGATCCAAAAGATCCTTTCTAATGAATGGTTCGCCTCCTGAAATTACAATAAAATGAAAGCCGAGCTCTTTAGCTTCTCTAAAAATCCTATCTATTTCTTCAAAAGAAAGAACATCTTGCTCTTTTTGATATTCACCGGCATAGCAACCAATACAATGTAAATTGCATCTTGCTGTTGGGCTTAAAACAAAAAGCCAAGGCAAAGTAAAACCTAATTTTTTACTATTTTTATTTCTAACCTCAGAGCCAATAATTACTTGGTTAATCAAAAAATTTTCAATAAATTTTTCCTTTGGTTTTTTAGAAAGATTAGAAAATAATTTTTTAGTCAAAACAATGCTCGGATGCTTATTTTTGAATAGATTTTCAATAGTTTTTGCTGTTCCCTTGATTTTTTTATCAGTAATTATTTTTTGAGAAAATTTTAAAAGCTTAATCAAATTTTCATCAGAAATATTAGAAGCAACAAATATTGCCTTTTTTAATAAAATAGCTTTTATATTTTTTATCATAAATTACTTTAAGTTTAATCTAAATTCATAGCCAAATTTTTCAAAGCCAAGCTTTTCGTAAAATTGATGAACTTCTGGTTTTGAGAATCTCGAAGTACAAACAATTTTATAACAATTTTCTTCTTTAGCTTTATTAATAATTTCATTTAAAATTTTTGTGCCTATACCTTGGCCTCGATAATTTTCGTTTACAAATACGTCTTCAATATAACCTAAAGGTTCTGGATGAAGATCATTTTTAAGAATATAAAGTCTGGCTCTGGCAATTTCTTGATTTTCTTTATCTAAATAACTAAAACGAAAACCTTTTACTGTAATTTCTTGAAAAGTGATTTTTTCTTCCATATTTTTAAAAATAATTTTATTGCCCCCAATAGGACTTGAACCTATATTTTAGGCTCCGGAAGCCTACGCTCTTTTCCAATTGAGCTATGGGGGCATTAATATTATTGTATCTTTCGACCGACAATAAAAATATTCGACTTTTCTTTATTTTTTCTGTTTAAATAGCCTGATTCTAAAATTTGAAATTGGTTTTTTACTAAAAGATCTTCTACTTCTTTTTTTCTGAAACAATGAAAATAAACCTTTGGAATAGGGCCTAATGGTAATATAATATCATTAAAATCTAATTTTGACAATCTTAATAATTTTAAAAAGTTCGCCTTTAAAATTTTAAAATAATTTTTTTTATTAAAAAGATTCCAAACAGTAATAATTAAAATTCCATCTTTCTTTAGCACTCTTTTAATTTCTTTAATAAATTCTTTTCTTAATTTTTGAGAAGGAATATGATGTAAAGTAGCAATAGAAAAAACTAAATCAAAAAAGTTATCTTCAAAAGGCAAAGAAAAAGCATTTGCAAAAATAAATTGAATTTTATTATTTATTGTTGTATTAAGATATTGATTTTTAGCAATTTCAATTAATTTTTCAGAAAAATCTACCCCAAAATAAAAAGTATTTTTGTCTTTAAAAATTTGAGAATACTGCCCAGAGCCACAACCTAAATCTAAAACTTTGTTATTTTCTTTGAAATATTTTAAAATTAAAGATTCAATTTCTGGCCAAGGTTTTTGTCTTCTTAAAGCAAAATCTTTGGCAAAAAGGTTATAATTTTTTTGATTTTCTTCTAAAATTATTTTAGCCAAATTATCTTCCATATATGGATATTGTAAAAGAAATTATTAAAAAAGCAAAAGAAAGAAAAATAAAGAGAAAAGAGGAATTAGATCAAATTAAAAGAGAATTAGCTAAAAAATACAAAGGAAAGTTTTTGTCTAATTTTTTAATTTTGAAAAAATATCAAGAACTATTAGAAAACGGAGAAATTGAAAAAATGCCTTTCTTAGAAGAAATTTTAAAGAAAAGGCCAATTAGATCTTTATCTGGTATTGTGACTGTTTCTGTTTTAACAAAACCCTATCCTTGTCCTGGGAAATGTCTTTATTGTCCTTTTCAAAAAGGGATGCCAAAAAGTTATTTAAAAAAAGAGCCCGCTGCCCAAAGAGCAAAAAATTTAAAATTTAACCCTTATTTGCAAGTACAAAAAAGACTCGAAATGTTAAAAACCGAAGGGCACCCAACTGATAAAATTGAACTAAGAATTATTGGCGGAACTTGGTCTTATTATCCAAAAAATTATCAAGTATGGTTTATTAAAGAATGCTTCCGAGCAGCCAATGATTTCGAAAAAACTAAAAAACCTAAATCCGAAACTCTAAATCTTAAGAAGAATCTAAATTTCAACCTTTTAGTTCTAAAAAAAGAGCAAAAGAAAAATGAAAAAGCAAAAAATCGAATCGTTGGTATCTCTATAGAAACAAGACCTGATTTTATTGATAAAAAAGAAATTTTAAGATTAAGGCTATTAGGGGTAACAATGGTTGAATTGGGTGTCCAATCAATTGATGAAAAAATATTAGAAATTAATCAAAGAGGTCATGGAGTTAAAGAAATTATTTTAGCCACGAAATTGTTAAAAGATGCTGGCTTTAAGGTTTTATATCAAATGATGTTAAATTTGCCTGGTTCTAATTTAGAAAAAGATGTCAAAATGTTTGAAGAGTTATTTGAAAATCAAGATTTCAAGCCAGATTATTTAAAAATTTATCCTTGTGCCCTTTTAAAAGAAGCGCCATTATATAAACTATATTTAAAGGGAGAATATAAACCTTATTCAAGGGAGGAATTAATTGATACTTTAAAAAAAATTAAAACAAAAATTCCCTATTATGTAAGAATTCAAAGAATTACCAGGGATATTCCAGCTAATTATATTATTGAAGGCGGAACAAAAATTTCAAATATTAGAGAAATCGTTCAAAAAGAAATGGAAAAAGAAGGATTGTTTTGCAAATGTATTCGCTGCCGAGAAGTTAAAGAAAGGTTTAATTTAAAAGAAAAAGTATATCTATTTAGAGAAGACTATCAATCTTCTGGAGGGAAAGAAATTTTTTTAAGTTTTGAAACCAAAGACAGGAAAAAATTATTTAGTTTTTTGAGGTTAAGAATTCCAAGTCAGAATGATGTTTTTATAGAGGTTTTGAAAAATTCGGCTATTATTAGAGAAATTAAAACCTTTGGCGAATTAGTTCCAATTGGTAAAAAAGAAGTTGCCCCTCAACATCGAGGCTTTGGGAAAAAACTTCTTAAAAAAGCCCAAGAAATTGCAAAAAAAGAATTTGGCTTGGGAAAAATAACAGTTATTTCAGGTGTAGGAGTAAGAGATTATTTTAGAAAATTAGGTTATTCATTAAAAGATACCTATATGGTAAAAAAACTATTTTAAAAATTACTCTAAAGAATAATGAGGGGCAATTTTTCTAAGTTTTTCTAAAATTTTCTCTTTTTCTTCTTGAGTTTTAGCTAATTTATATTTTTCTTTAAGTTTTTTTATTTTTTCTCTTCTTTTTCTTTTTTGCCTAATTTGAAAGCGCCTTCTCTTTGGTGAAATTTTTGCTGTCATATTTTTCTATTATTCACTAAAGAAGACCTTTAAAAGAGGCAATTATTTAATAAATAACCAATTAGGCAAAAAATTGCAATAGGGGGCAAAGCTGGAATTGGTTTTTTATTTTTAAAAAAGATATAGAAACTAAATAAAAAGCCTAGAATAGAAAAACAAAATAAAATTAGAGACTTTAAAAAACCAATTTTTAAAAAGGCAATCGAAAAAATTAAAGGGAAAACGATATCGCCGGCTCCTAAAATTAAAAAATTCCCCCCGGGTCTAATACCTTCTAATTTAGTAAAAAAATAGGATTTATCTTTTGGCAATAAAATACCCAAAATTGAATTTTGTTCTGACATTTCTTGAGCTAGTTTTATCATATGCTTTGTTTTGTAAACAGCAATAAAATCATAAATCGAAAAAAGCGAGATTAAAATTGCTACCTGAAAAGGGGTTAACCTTAAACCAATGCCAACAGCAGAACCAACAATAGCAAAAAGAACTGCTAAATTATGCAAAAATGGATTTGGGTTTTTGATTAAAAAAAATATCAAAAGAAAGGTTAAAAAAATCGTTGGTATTGTTGGCAGCCAAATACTTAAAAAGAAAAAGCTACCAAAGCCAATAGCTAAAATATAAATTGATTTAAAAATTTTGCTTTTGATTTTATTTTTTTTAACAAAATAAACCAAAATTAAAGTTAAAGATAAAACAAAAATAAAATTCAAAATAAAATCTTTAATTGAAAAAGGAGGCATCAAATTATCAGAGCTATAGGAAATAATTATTTTTTCCAATCTTAAGGCAGAAACGATAGAAAGAATATAACTTAGAGAGAAAAAAGCTAATTCCAAAATAATGAATTGAAAAAAATTTTGAGGAAAACCATTTACTTTTTCTTGATTTTCGCTTTGGTTGTCTTGAGACATTTTTGATAAATAAATTGACTTGGAGTTCTAAAAGCCAATTTCCCTTTTTTGGCTTGTTTTACCGAATATTTTTTCATTAAAAAATGATAACATATTTTAAGAAGAAATTTTAGATATAATTTGTTGATATAATTTTTCAATTGCTTTTTTCTGTTCTTTCAAATCAGAAATTTCTCGGCGAATTCTTGTCTTTTCTTTCCGAATAAATTTTCTAATGCTTTTAGGGAACTTTTTTCTTGTCATACTTTTGAAAAAATCAATAAAATAAAAAACCTTTGCAAGGTTTAAGATAAAACAAAAATGAAACAATTTCAAGTAAAAATTAAGATTTATGGAGAAATATCTCTAGCCGAAGAATCGCAAACCCCATTTTTACAAAGGCTCCTTAGACCACAATATTTTGTTTTTCTTGTGCTTTCATAAGATGGAGAACAAATAGCAGCCGCTGCATTTCCAGCATAAGGATCTGGCTTACCAGCTTTTATTAGATAAGCCTTAATACCATTGTCAGTTGTCGGCAAAACAAAAGAACCACCAGACATAATAATTTGATTATAAATTATCCTTATGGGATTTTGAGTTGTAGCCTTAGAGGCTAAATTTACTGTGCCTTTGACATAAATTGTTCCTTGCTCTGTCCCTAAAACTGCGCCATTTTCAACAGTTGAAGTCCCTAAGGTAACATCGCAACTAATACAAGCAGAAGGATATTTGGGATTTAAACTATATCTATCTTGAACAGTCAGAGAAAGATAATAAGGGGTTGTATTATAAAAACATCTTTCATAATCTGTACCCTTATCTCTTTTAACTCCCCCTCTTGAATAAGAAAAGTTATAAATACCTGGGGCTAAAGGAGTAAATTGAGCAGAAACTACAGTTGAGGTTGGATAGAAGCAATATAATTCGGAACTGAAAGGAAGACAGCCATCACTACAACACCAACCATATTTAGACAAAATTGTAGTATCGCAAGCGCCGTAAAGTGTAGAATTATATGGAATTAAACACCCATACTTTTCGAAATTGGCTGGAGGATTATAAAGAAAACTACAATGAATAGAGCCGACAAAACAACCACTAACTGCCGCATATAATCCAGAAGGTTTATCTAAATTTAGTAAAACATAATAGTTTTTAGTGGTTTCCGTCGCAGCCACGGATAAGGTCGGGAGGATACCAGATACTTGTCGAGGGTCAGTAGGAGCAGTAGTTGTACCAAAAAAACTCACAGTATCTCCAACTTTTACTGAATTTTGATTGAAAGAAGCAATATTGGTAAAACTAAGACTTGGGCATTTTGCTAAAGTGATAAATGGCAATAATAAAGAAACGATAACTATTTTAAAAATATTTTTTAACATATTTATAAGTTTACAAGCTAAATCTTACTTTAAATAATTATAATTTTTTTAAAATATTAATCAACCCTTTATTCACCCTTAATTACTGCCAAAGGTGAAAGTTTAGCAACTTTTTTAGCCAAGCCTGCTTGATGGACAACTTCTACAACCTCATCAATATTTTTGTATGCTTGAGGGGCTTCTTCAGCAATTCCCTTTATTGAATAGCATTTCACAATAATTCCTCCTTTTTCAAGATTTTCAACAATCTCTCTGCCCGATAAATTTTTAATTGCTGCATTTCTTGACATAGTTCTACCGGCACCGTGGCAGGTTGAGTAGAAAGCTTCTTCTGCCTCCTTTGTTCCAACCAAAATATAAGAAGCAGTTCCCATTGATCCTGGAATGATTACTGGTTGGCCAACGCCTCTGTATTTTTCTGGAATTTCAGAATGTCCCGGAGGAAAAGCTCTTGTTGCTCCTTTTCTATGAACTGCAACTTCTTTTTCTTTTCCATCGATATTGTATTTTTCGATTTTAATAATGTTGTGAGCAACGTCATAAAGTAAAGTTAATTTTCCCCCTCGATCTCCCAAAACAGTTTTCCAAGCTTTTCTTACAAAATAAGTAATCATTTGTCTGTTTGCCCAGGCATAGTTTGCTGCAGCGGCCATTGCTGAAAAATATCTTCTCCCTTCTGGAGAATTAAAAGGAACGCAGGCAAATTCTCTGTCTGGCACTTTGATCTTGTATTTATTGAACATCAAAGGAATAAATTCTCTTAAATAATCAGAACAAACTTGATGGCCAAGGCCCCTCGACCCACAATGCACCATTATTACTACCTGATCTTTAAATAAGCCAAACGCATTCGCAATTTCTTCATCAAAAATTTCAGCTACCTTCTGAATTTCTAAAAAGTGATTTCCAGAACCTAAAGTTCCCACTTGATCTCTTCCTCTGTTTTTTGCATGGGTTGAAACTGCTGAAGCATTTGCCCATGGCAACTTTCCTCCTGCTTCGCAATTTTCAATATCTTCTTTTTCTCCATATCCTTGCTCAACCAAATAGGGAACTCCTCCTTCTAAAATTTTATCTAGTTCTGGGATTGAAAACTTAAGTTGCCTTCCCCTGCCAAGCCCGGAAGGAACTTCTTTGTGAATTCCGTTTGCCAATTGTTCAAGATAGGGCTTGATTTCTTTTTCAGTAAAGTTCGAAATTAACAATCTGACCCCGCAGTTCACATCATAACCACAATTTGAGACAACAAAATTATTAGCAATAAAATTATGGCTTCGATGACTAACTGTAAAGTCGTATACATAATCTTTAAATGGGATTTTTTCAATCGTTTCTATTTCATCCCAAACTATTCCGCTTTTTCCTAATCCCTCGGTAGCCAATTTTACAAATTCTTCAAAAGTAGGAAATTGTCCAACAAAAGGTCTAGCTAAGTTTCTACCCCCCTTCTTTATTAAAGCTAAAAGAGAACCTAGTTGAGATTCCCTAAACTTAATCAACCTTTTTCTCGATTTAATTCCCTTTTTTAGACTTTTCTCTTGAATAAACTTTTGCTTTGCTCTAATAAAATGAACTGCAAGATTTCCTAAAAATTGCTTTTCTTTATGATACTCATAACCTATTTTGCTCCACAAATTAAGAAGATTTTCAGGTGAACTGGCAAACAACAGACGAAGCCTCCAAGCGGTTTTGCCATTCTCTCTCGCGTAGTCTTTTCGACAAATTATTTTTGTAGTATTTATTCCAAATTCCCTTAAAAGTTCCTTCAGTTGTTTTAAAACTTTTTTCCCACTTTTGAGGAATTCCTCATTTTTATTCATTCCAAAAAAGGGCGCATTGAAGTTAAAGCCATGACCAGTGATTGTTTTTGGAGCAGAAAGCTCTGCACCAAAAAGCCCAGCTAAAAATAGTCTTTTTTGCCACAAAGTTAACTCAAATAACCAAGAAGGTAGGATCCATTCTTGATTAGCTTTATTACCGCGAGGTATTCCTAATGCCCAGAGCAAGAGAGTAAAACTACTGCTACCGCTTCTTATACTATGCTCTTTTACAGAGAATTCATACAACCTATAGTTAGTTTTGATTCTATGATTTCTTTTCCGGGAAAGGACCCTAGTGACACCAAACCCAATTCTTTTAATATCTTTCCTAATCTCTTCTAAATCTTCTTTTCTTCCGTAGAAGCAAACGCCACCCCTATTTTTCGTTAAAATCAGCACTCCATCCCCTAACAGATAACCCATTATTTTTAACAAGTAGGGAAATTTGGAAGAGGTTGTTTTCAGTGGAAGTAAATTTCTTTTTTTCAATTGATTAATAATTTGTTGCAATCCATGACCGGCGGGATTTTGACCTAATAGTTTCCATTTTTCTTTAATCTTTTCCTCATCAACTAACACCTTTTCTGGAGGTTTTTCATAATGCATCCCTTCAAAAGGATAAATAGCAATCTTTTCTCCCTCTTTTAAATCTTTTAATGGACGCATTCCCAGAGGAGTGTAAAACGGATGATCTCCAGTAGCTTTAATTTCTCTTCCTATTTTCGTTTTGAGTTTGAATATTACAGGATTTACGTGAATTTTAAAAAATTTACAAATTTCCGTTTTTTCAATTTTTCTATTTTCTATTTCAAAACAAGAGATTTCCTTAACCTTTCTTTTTTCAAATTCCTTAATCGGTAAAGAATAACCCAATGGATGCAAGACTCGAGTATTTCCACTTACGCACATTCCCGGGGAAATTATTCCTTCTTTTGTATCAATTGCTGCTACTCCTCCAATTGGAGAAGAATATCCTTCGTGCATGTCTGGCATTGCTAAAGCATATTTTTGAATTCCAGGTAAAGTTGAAACATTGATTAATTGTTCAATCGACCTATCCCTAAGTGCTTCTTCTAACATCTTTTCAGAAAGATAAATCCTGGCCGGTACTCTCATATCAGCTCTAAAATTTTTTGGGATTTCCCATAACCAATCATTTATTTTTATAAAATCTTTTTTTGAAACCATAATTCATTTTAACATAAAATTTGATAAACAAAGAACAAAAAACCACTGATAATTGCTGCTCCAGGGATGGTGAAAATCCAGGTATAAAAAATTTCAATAACTTTTCGCCAATTAACCCGAGCTCTTCTTTCAATTGCACCCACTCCAGTAACAGCCGAAGCTGTTTCGATATAAAAACCATACATTTCCTTTTATCTTTTTAATATTTACTTTACGTTAATAGATTTAATCTTATCTTCCCATTCTCTAACTGTTGTTTTAACAATAGAAATTTTCTTTAAAAACTCATCATTTTTATAGGATTCTAATTCCATCATACTTATTTGGAACATGAAGGCCTCTAAAAAATATTTCATTAACTTTTTTTCGTAATCAGAATACTCATTTAATGAAGGAATAAAATTATTTAAACCTTCCTTTAAATAATCTTGAGTTAAGGGGAGATAAAATAAATGGATATTTTCCAAAGGTCCTTTTCGTAACACCTTTTGTCCGTTTTTATCTTTTTCAAAATAAACCCCATATTTTATTTTAACGCCATTAAACTTTAAATTTTTGTCCAGTATTTCTTTTTTCTTTTCTTCAAAATAAGTCGAGAGTTTTGTTTGAGTAACATCGTCAATGGCACAAATAACATTTTTTTCATTTTTTTCTAAAATCATATTATCAACACCATTTTTAATGTCATCATACCTTGAAGTTCTTAAATTAAGGAAGTCTTCTTTTAAAAATTTATTAAAAAGTGAAGTTTTGAATATCTCAAAGATGTCCCCTTTAGTCATTTTTTCATCTATATCTAATAATTGATCAGGAGACTTTCTATAAGATAATGCTTCTTTTATTTTTTCTTCATTTATTTTTTCTATTTTTTTAAAAGTATTTTCTTTTTCTTGAACTGCAGCTATGTCTTTTTCAATTTTTTCTTTACAATAAACATCAGAAAATTTCTTCATATCAATCCGATAACAATCATCAAAATTTTCTTTTGGAATCATAATTGGCAAACCATCGGCATTTAAGCTAGTTGACAAATCTTTTGCAAAATTAAGCAATTTTTCTACAGGCTCTAGAATATCTTTCTTTTCTTGGGAATTGTTTTCGAAAAATGGACCTTTTTCTGAATTAGTTACCATTAAATTTATTTTAATTATAGACCTTTTAAAAATTAGATATCAAAAAGGATTGTTGCTTGCCAAGTTCCATCTTTTTTTTGGCGAATATCTAATTCATGATAAGTTACTCCTTTAATATGAACCCCCATCCTTTTTAATTGGTTTCCAGTTAAATTTGCTTCAATTTCATTTTCAGTGAATTTTTTAAATTCGACTTTTTCAAAAACCAATTTTTTTGTCTCAGCTAAATACAAAACCTCGCTCAAAAAATCGACTAAAAGAGAAGGTAAATCTATGGATTTAATTTTAATTGTCAGTCGTTTAGTCGCTAGTTGCTTAGTCGTTAGTCGTTTAGTCATCAGTCGTTTAGTCATTTCATACTTTGCAGCTTCAAACATTCCAACCATCGCATTTTCAAAAAGCTCCTTTTTGGTTTTGCCAAAAACCTTAATTTTTAAATCGGCTTTATGTTCTAAAATCTCAAATTTTTTCATAATCTTGACTTTACGACTTACGACTTATGACTTTACGACTTACGACTTATGACTTTACGACTTACGACTTTTTAATTTTTTTCTTAAAGCCGCCTAATTGATTAGAAATACTATCGAGCTTTTTAAATATTCTATTGAATTCTTCTTGAGTAATAAAATTACCATCCTTTAAAACATCAATAGCCGCTAATAATTCACTAACTGAGCCTAAAGAGATATTAATAAACCTATTTAATTCTCTGTCCGAAGTTTTACCACTTCCTTCTGCAATATTTAGGATAATTGAAAAGGCACTTCTAATAAGTTGGGAACCTAATTCAAAACGAAATTCTTTTGGTAGGTGCTTTACCAATTTTAAAATGAGAAAAAATAATTCCTTTGCATCTTTATAGACTTCCCATTCTAAATACCTAAATTTTTTCATAATTTTTATTTTGTTATCAAGTTGTATAGTCGTTAAGTCGTTTAGTCATTCAGTCATTTAGTCATTAATTTTTCAAACTCTTCTCTGGCAACCTTTCTGTCGTCCCAAGGAATTTTTTTACCCTTAATTACAATCGATGGCTCGCATCCTTTACCTGTAATGACAACAATATCTCCTTCTTTTGCTATTTTTAAAGCTTGATAAATAGCTTCTCTCCTATCTAAAATTTTATGAATTATTGGTTTCTGATGATTAATATCTGCATTTTGAGCACCATTTGCTACTTGGTTAATAATTTCTGCTGGATCTTCATCATAAGGATCTTCATTAGTTATAATAATTTCTTGGCAATATTTCGCCGCAATTTCGCCTAAAATCGGTCTTTTCCATTTATCTCTACCTCCTCCTGCTGCCCCAAGGACGCATATTAACCTTGAACCTTGAACTTTGAAATTTGAACTTAAAGTTTGATAAACTTTTTCTAACGCTTGAGGGGTAAAAGCATAATCTACAAAAACCTTAAAAGGTTGATCAATAACTTTTTCCATTCTTCCTGGAACGCCATTAAATTTTTCTAAAGCTTTTTGGCAAGTTTCTAAAGAAATGCCTTGAGATAGGGCAGTAGAAATTGCGCATAATGCATTATAGATATTGAAGACTCCAATTAAATTTAATCTAAAAACAATATTATCAATAGAAAAAATTAAAGGATATCCATCTGAAATTATTTTTGCTTTCACTAATTTCCAATTGTTATTTTTAATATCATTTTCTTTGATATCTCCAAAAGTATAAAGCCATTTTTCTTTAGCTGGGAATTGTAAAAAATAGTTAGAGTTTTCGTCGTCGAAATTAATTATATGAATATCTTTGGTTGCAGCAAAAAGTTGCCCCTTAGCTTTCTTATAATTTTCAAAGCTGCCATGAGATTCGATATGCTCTGGAAATAAGTTTGTAAAAACAGCGATATCAAATTTAATAAATTTATGACGATATTGCTTTATTCCTTCTGAAGTTATTTCTAAAATAGCATATTGGCAGCCAGAACTAATTGATTTTTTTAAAAATTTTTGTAAAAAAAATCTACCTGGAGTAGTCATTCTGAGAGTATTAAATTGCTCTTTCTTGTCGATTTTAAAATGCAAAGAAGAAGAAAGAGATGTTTTAAACTTTGCTTCTTCAAAGATTTGATTAATCATTTCAATAACACTTGTCTTTCCATTAGTGCCAGTTACTCCGATAATTTTTATTTTGCCAGAAAAAGAAGGGAAACCAAAAATTAAAGCTCCTAAAAAAGCCAATAGAAAATGATAAAATTGAATAACAGGTTTCGGAATTATTTTTTTTATCAAAGATATAATCATTTCCCAAGAATTTTTAAAACTTCTTTAATTTTTTCTTCTGGATCTTGAATGTCTTTGGAAATTTTTTCAAGAGCTTTTTTAATTTCTTCTTTCTTAAATCCTAAATTCGAAAGCCCGGCAATAACTTCTTTATCAGTTTCGTTTTCTGTCTTTTTTACATTCTCTATAATACCAGAGATTTCAAAAATAATTTTTTGAATTTTTTTAGGCCCAACACCAGGGATATTTTTAAAAACTTCTTTTCCTTCTTTTTGAATTTTTTCATGTAATTTTTCAATTGAACCAATTGAAGAAATTTCTAAAGAAGCTTTTGCTCCAATACCAGAGATATTATTTAAAAATTCAAAAAGTTCTAATTCTTTTTCTTCTAAAAAACCATAAAGGGAAAATCCATTTTCAGAGAAATCTAAAAAAGTAAAAAGTTTGAGAGCTTGGCCAATTTGTGGTATTCTATTTAGAGAAGCCTTGCTCAAAAAAACTTTAAACCCTATCCCGTTAACACTTAAAACTATAAACTTTTCCTTTTTTTGCAAAATAATACCTTCTAAAGAATAAATCATAGATTTAATTTTTTATTATATCATTAAAAATATGGAATTTAAACTAAAAGCCGATTTTAAACCAACTAGAGACCAAGAAAGAGCAATTAGTCAATTAGTTAAGAATTTAGAGAAGGGAGTTAAATATCAAACTCTTTTAGGGGTTACAGGCTGTGGCAAAACTTTTGATATGGCTAATGTTATTGAAAGAACTCAATTGCCAGCTTTGGTAATTACTTTTAACAAATTATTAGCGGCTCAATTGTATCAAGAATTTAAAGAATTTTTTCCTGAAAACGCTGTTCATTATTTTATTTCTTATTATGATTATTATCAACCAGAAGCTTATATTCCTCAAACTGATACCTATATTGAAAAAGATGCCAAAATCAATCAAGAAATTGATAGGTTAAGACACGCTGCAGTTCAAGATTTATTACAGAGAAACGATGTTATTGTTGTAGCTTCGGTTTCTTGTATTTATAATCTCGGTTCTCCAGAAATCTACCAGAATGTAGCCTTAGAAATCAAAGTTGGTAAAGAAATTAAAAGAAAAAATTTTTTGTCTCATTTAGTTTCTTTGGGGTATCAGAGAAACGAATACGATTTTAAGCCAGGAACTTTTAGAGTTCGAGGAAATATAATTGAAATTTTTCTTATTACAGGTAAGAAAATTTTAAGAGTTGAATTTTTAGGCGACACTATTTCGCGAATAGGCACGAATTTGACCACGAATTTCACGAATATTCGAGAAATCAAAATATTTCCTGCTCATTTTTGGGTAACGCCCCAAGAAAAATTAAAAATTGCTATTGAAAATATAAAACTTGAACTTCAAGAAAGATTGAGAGAGCTCAAAAAAGCTGGAAAAATTTTAGAGATGAAAAGATTAGAGCAAAGAACTAATTATGATTTAGAAATGCTAAAAGAAACTGGTTACTGTCATGGTATTGAAAATTATTCTAGACATTTAGAATTTAGAAAACCAGGAGATCCTCCCTATACTTTACTTGATTATTTGGCTTCTAGCCCGAACAATATAAAAACGAATAGCGAAGGAATATTCGATAAAAATTCATTGTCGCCTAAGAAAAAATCTGGCGATTTTATAGTTTTTATTGATGAATCACATATGACTTTGCCTCAGCTTCATGCTATGGCTAATCAAGATAGAGCCAGAAAAGAAACTTTAATCAATTATGGCTTTCGCTTGCCATCTTGTATTGATAATAGGCCATTAACTTTTGAAGAATTTAAAAGAAAGATTGATAAAATTATTTTTGTTTCAGCCACTCCAGCTAAAGAAGAAAGAAAATTATCAGGTAAAAAATATATTATTGAGCAGTTAATTAGGCCAACAGGTTTATTAGAGCCTAAAATTGAAGTTAGAACAACCCAAAACCAGCTTCAAGATTTAATCGAAGAAATTAAAAAAAGTATTTCTAAAAAACAAAGAGTTTTAGTTTTAACTTTAACAAAAAGATTAGCTGAAATTTTAAGTGAACATTTAAAAGAAGAAGGAATTTCTTCTCAATGGCTTCATTCAGAAGTGAAGGCTCTAGAAAGACCAAAAATTTTAAAAGATTTAAGAGAAGGTAAATATGATGTTTTAATTGGAATTAATTTATTAAGAGAAGGGCTTGATTTACCAGAAGTTGCTTTAATTGCTATTTTAGACGCAGATAAAGAAGGCTTTTTAAGATCAGAGACGACCCTAATTCAAATTATGGGAAGAGCAGCCAGGCATTTAGAAGGCAGGGTTATTTTATATGCCGATACTTTAACAAAATCAATGAAAAAGGCAATTAAAGAAGTTGAAAGGAGAAGAAAAATCCAAGAAGAATATAACAAAAAATATAAAATTACTCCAAAACCAATTATTAAAAAAATTAAAGAATGGCCATTTGGCAAAAAAGAAAAAGCAATAGAAGAAGAATTTTCTTTTGTTAGAGATAAAGAGCTTTTAGAAGAAGAACTAAAAGAAGCAATCAAGAATTGGGACTTTGAAAGGGCAGCCAAAATAAGAGATCTATTAAAGAGCCAAGGTTATAAACTGAAACAAATTAAAAATATTTAAGGCAAACTTAATAGTTTCTAGTTTGCTTTATTGATAAGTTTGGTTATTAAAGATTTTTTTCTAGCAGCAGTATTTTTTTTGATAATGCCAACCTTAGCTGCCTTATCTAAAGCCTTATAAACTAGAGGCAAAAGTTTCTTTGCTTCCTCTCTTTGATTTTCTTGAATTAGTTTTTTAGTTTTTTTAACTAATTCTTTAATTTTCTTTTTATAAGCTAAATTTCTAACTTTTCTCTTAATACTTTGTCTTAAAGCTTTTTTAGCTGATTTTGTTATTGGCATAAATTTTAAATTAATTTTATATTATAATTTTATATTATAATCCTTTTTTTAATTTTTACAATATTAACGAACATTCAACTCACTTTTTATCTATTGTAGGCTTCTTGATTTATTTGGCAAATTTGATAGAATAATTAAAATTTATTTTTAAAATAATTTTGTTATAATAAATTTATGTTAAAAACAGAAGAAAAGCAAAAACTTATTAAAGAAACCCAAATTCATGAAACCGATACTGGCTCGGCTGATGTTCAGATTGCAATTTTAACTAAAGAAATTGAAAATCTTTCTTTACATTTAAAAAGATATCCAAAAGACGAACATTCAAAAAGGGGTCTTTTGAGGAAAATTATTAAAAGAAAAAGATTATTAAAATTTTTAGAGAAAACCGATAAAGAAAGATATCAAAAATTAGTTAAAAAACTTGGGTTATAATTTTTTATACAAAAAATTAAGGCAACTCGCTAACTTATTTATTTTTTAATTTTTATGTTAAAAAAGCCTAAAGAACAGCGGGTTGAAGTGCTCATTGATGTTCAAAATCTTTATTATTCAGCCAGAAATTTATACGGAGCTAAAGTTAACTTTGACGCAATTTTAAAAAAGGCAATTTCTGGTAGAAAATTTGTTAGAGCTTTCGCTTACGTAGTTAGAACAAAAACTGGCGAGGAAAAACCGTTCTTTGAGGCTTTAACAAAATTAGGTATTGAAACAAGAATTAGAGATCTTCAAGAATTTTATGGTGGAGCTAAAAAAGCCGATTGGGATGTAGGGATTACAGTTGACGCTATTAGAACTTCTACTAATGTTGATGTGGTTATTCTTTGTTCTGGCGATGGAGATTTTGTTCCTTTGGTGGAATATTTAAAAAATCAAGGTAAAAGAGTTGAAGTTATTGCTTTTGGCAGAACTGCTTCCTCGAAAATAAAAGAAGCTGCTGATGAATTTTTTGACCTTGAGCAATCTCCTCGCAAATTTCTCTTTTTAAAATAATGACTTATCAACTTAAATTAGAAAATAAAAATTTAGAAATTAATTTAAAAACTCCGGCCGTTCAAGCAGCCGGCAGTGTTTTAGCAAAATATGGCGAAACAGTGGTTTTAGCCACTGTTTGTTTTGGCCCCGAAAAGGAAGGTTTAGACTTTTTTCCTTTAACTGTTGATTATGAAGAAAGATATTATGCTGCTGGAAAAATTTTAGGTCCTCGATTTACGAAAAGAGAAGGGAGACCTTCTCAAGAAGCAATTTTAATTGCTAGAGCAATTGATAGAGCAATTAGACCTTTATTCCCAAAAGATTTTAAAAGAGAAGTTCAAGTAGTTATTACCTGTTTAAGCTGGGATGGAGAATCAGAACCCGGTTCTTTAGGTTTAATTGGAGCCTCTTTAGCTTTATTTTTATCACCTTTGCCTTGGCAAGGGCCTATAGGTGTAGTAAGAATTGGTCAAGATAAGAATGGTCGCCACTTCGGCGACCTGCCGACGAGGCATGGTAATTTTATTTTATTTCCAAATTACAATGAAAGAGAAGAGGGCGACCTTGATTTATTAATTTCAGCTGTCGAAAGCAATGGAGAACTGTTAATTAATATGATTGAAGCTCAAGGCAATGAAGTTTCAGAGGAAACTATTTCAAAAGCAATCGATTTTTCTAAATCTTATTTAAAAGAAATTATTGATTTTCAAAAGAAAATTTCAAAAGAAAATCCAGTTCAAAAGATTGAGTTAAAAGAAAAAGAATTTCAAGACAATCTTCTATCTTTTGTAAAAGAATTTTTAGAAGGAAAATTAAAAGAAGCATTATTTAGTGGTCGCCTCATCGGCGACCAACCGACGAGATGTGGAGATAAAATTGAAAGGTCGCCTCTACGGCGACCTGCCGACGAGGCAAGGCAAGATAATTTAAAAAAATTAGAAGAAGATTTAAAAGAAAAAGTTGAAGAGAATTTTGGCGAAAATTTAATTTCTCAAGCAATGGAAATTTATGAAATAGAAAAAGAAAAAATATTTATTGAAACAATTTTAAGTGAAAAAATTAGACCAGACGGTAGAAAACTTGATGAAATCAGGCCTTTAGATGTTCAAGTAGGTGTTTTACCAAGAACTCATGGTTCGGCTCTCTTTTCTCGCGGTTTGACAAAAGTTTTATCAATTACAACTTTGGGTTCCCCTGGTGATCAACAACTTTTAGAAGGAATGGAGATAAAAGGTAAGAAAAGATTTTTACACCATTATAATTTTCCTCCGTTTGCTCCAGGAGAAATTGGCAAAATTGGATCCCCAGGAAGAAGAGAAATTGGCCACGGTGCTTTAGCTGAAAGAGCTCTTTTTCCTTTAATCCCAAGTTTTGATGATTTTCCTTATACGATTAGAGTAGTTTCTGAAGTTTTAAGTTCTAATGGTTCTACAAGTATGGCTTCTGTTTGTGGGGCCTCTTTATCTTTAATGGATGCTGGTGTTCCAATTTCAAAACCAGCAGCTGGTATTTCAATCGGTTTGGTGGCTAAAGAAGATTTAAAAGAATATTTACTTTTAACTGATATTCAAGGACCGGAAGATCATTTAGGTTGTATGGATTTTAAAGTTGCTGGTACAGAAGCAGGAATTACAGCCATTCAAATGGATGTAAAAATACCCGGAATTACAAAAGAAATTTTAGAGACGGCTTTAACAAGGGCTAAAGAGGCTAGATTAAAAATTTTAGAAAAAATGAAATCTGTATTACCAGCTCCAAGACCTGAAATTTCTCCTTTCGCCCCGAAAATTTATTCTATTAAAATTGATCCTTCGAAAATTGGTAATGTCATTGGTCCTGGAGGAAGAATAATTAATGAGATTATTGAAAACTGTGGAGTAACTATTGATATTGAAGAAACAGGAAAAATTTTTGTTACTGGAGAAACAACAGAAGCTACTCAAAAGGCAATTGATTGGATTACAAATTTAACTCGAGAAATTAAGGTTGGAGAAATTTTTCAAGGAAAAGTTAAAAGAATTTTAGATTTCGGAGCCATAATTGAAATTTTGCCAGGCCAAGATGGTTTATGTCATATTTCTCAATTTGCCGACTTTAGAATTCCAAAATTAGAGGGTATAATAAAAGTAGGAGATATTATTCCCGTAAAAGTAATTAGTATTGATGAAGCTGGTCGAATAAACTTGTCAGCAAAAGAAGCTGGGTTTAAAATAAAAAGAGATAATCAAGACAGTTCAAAATTTAATCCTTTGAGCCGTTTTAAAAAACAAAAAAAATAATTTAAAAAGATGGCCTTAAAAACAAAAATTGATCCCAAAAAATTTGAATTTATTCTTTCAAAAGGTATTTTAGTAACGATGAAAGATGATTTAGAGCGGCTTAAAAAAGAAGCCCAAACTGTGGCTCCAGAAAAAGCTTTAGAGAAAGTAAAAGAAGCTCCAGCCAAAATTCCTCCGCTTCAAATTCCTAAAGAGAAAGAATTAGAGGCAAAAAGAGAAAAGTTCGAAACAGAGAAAAAGGAAGAAGAAATCAAGATATTGGAAGAAGAAAAAAAGAAAAGAGAGGAAGAAGAGAGAAAAAGAATGGAAGAAGAAGAGAAAAAGAAAAGAGAAGAAGAGTTGAGAAAAAAAGAAGAATTAATTAGACAAAAAATTTTAGAAGAAAAAGAAAAAGAGAAAAAAATAATAGAAGAAGTTAAAAAGAGAGCTATAGAAGAAGAGGAAAGAAAAAAAGAAGAAGCAATTGTAGCTGAAATTAGAAAAAAAGCTTTAGAAACTAAAAAACTTGAAGAAGAATTATTAACAAAAGAAGAGCTAAAAAAACAAAAAGAATTAGAAAAAGAAAGAAAGATTGTCGAGAAGATTAAAGAAGAAGCAAAGAAAAAAGAAGAAATTGAAAGAGAAATTTTGATTACAAAGCTCAAAGATAGCCTTCAAAGAACAAAACTTAATATTTTACAAGAGATAGAAGATTTAAATACAAAAAGGGTACCATTAGAAAAACTACACCAAAAACTTGTTGAAGATTTATCAAAAGAAGAAAATATTTTAAGCCAAATTCTTAAAGAAGAAGAAGAGATTGAAAAAAATATTTCTCAAAATGAAGAGTTAGAAAAAACTGCTCAAAATATTCAGCAGAAAAAAGAAATTGCCCAAAAAATATGGGCTCTTTCTCAAAAAAGAAGAGAGACAGAAAAAGAAAAATGGTCTCAATATGAAAAAGTAAAAAAATTAAAAGAACTTTTAGATAAAAACACTCTTTCGATTAATGAAATTTTACAAGAAATTAATAAGAAAAAGAAGCAAATTGAAGAAATAGATGATAAATTGAGAGAAGTTGATTTACAAAAAGAAAAGAATAATCTAATGAAGAACTTAGAAAGCTATCAAAAAAACCTGGCAGAGATACAAACTTTGATAACTCAAAAATTAAAAAAACATTCAGAATTAGAAGAAAGATTGTCAGAAGTTAGAAAGAAAGGAGAAGAATTTGAAAAAGAAAAGCAAGAAATTGAAAAGAAAGAAAAAACAACTTTATCAATCGAAGAAAAGAAAAAAGTTGAAGAAAGAAGATGGCAAATTGAAGCTAAAATTGAGGAAGTCGAAAAATCAATGTGGGCATTACAAGAAGAAATTGATAATCTTGAAAAAGAAACTGCGAAATTAGAGGAAAATAAATTAGAAATTGAAAATAATATTAAAAATATTTTGTCTCAAATAGAAGAAATTGATATCTATTTAGAGTATGGAATTGAAAAAGGCAAAGAAATTATCGCTGCCAAGAAAGCCGGGATAACTGTTCCAGAAATTGTTCAACAAAAAGAGGAAAAAGAGGAAGAAGAAGAAAAGAAAGGAAAAGTGGTTGTTCTTCATGAGGTTCCAATTGAAAAGAAAATTGAAGAAAAGATTATTGAAGCTGAAGAATTTAAAATGAAAAAAGCATTAGAGGCCGAAAAAGAAAAAATTGAAGCCGAAAAACAGAAAACATTAGCTGAGAAAAAAATATTAGAAGAAGAAAGAAAGAAAATTGAATTTGAAAGAAAAAGACTAGAAGAATTGAAAAAGGCAGCCGAAGAGAAAAAAATTGAGGTTAAAGAAAAAATTTTGACGCCTAAAGAAAAAGCTTTAGAAATGCTTACAAAAACATCTCCCGAAGAGGAAGAGAAAAGAGCAGAGTTTTTATCAAAAATTTCCGGTAAAGAAATATTTAAGACAAAAGAAATATCAGAAGATATTGTTTTCAAGCCAGTTGTGGTTCAAAAACAACCAGCGACCGAAAAAATTGTGATTCGATTGTTAATTATTTTAGTTTTAATAGGGGTTGGAGTTGCAGTTTATCTTCTTTATAATACCTACATTTTCCCCTGGCAAAAAAGAAAAAGTTTGCCCCCTGTTTCGATTCCAATAGAAACATCAACCCAAGAAACAGCTCCTTTAGAAGAATCAACAACTACAGAAACCACTTCAACTACAGAATCTACTTCAAGTCAAGAAATTTCTACTTCAACTATTTCTCTGTCAGAAATCCAATATTTATTTCCTTCTTTCTTGGTTCAAGAAACAAAAATTTTTCAAGCAACCACCAGCCAGGAGGCATTAAATAAATTTTCTGATTTTCTAACAGAAATAAAAAAATCTACTTCAACTGATTTTTGGATAAGATCTCTATTTTTTAATCCAGATCTAAAAGAAACTTACGATTTTATTCAAACCTTGAATGTTTTTTCAGCAAAATCTGCCAATACCATTTTTAAAAAAGAAGACTTTTTACAATCAGAAATATATTTGCGAAAATCAGACAAATTAGTTTCATTGATATTGATTAGTAAAATTGAAAATAAAGATAATGTTTTAAAATCAATTGCTACCTGGGAAAAGATAATGGTTAAAGATTTAGCATTGCTATTTGAAAAATTATATGGTAAAAAAATAACATTTATAGGCAGTTTTCAGATTAGTCAGAAACCATATAATATTAAATATCTTAATTCGACCGAACCAGATATTGGCATTTGCTATACTATTTTTTCTCCAGATGAACAGAATTTCTATTTTGTTTTGTCGACGTCTGGGAAATTAATTAATGAATTTTTAAATAAGCTAATTAGTCAATAAAACCATGGATAAAAACTTTTTAAAAGAGCAAGAGGAAAAATTAGAAAAAGAAAAAGCAAAAATTGAAGAACAATTAAAATTATTTGCTAGAAAAAGTAAAAAAGGAAAAGAAAATTGGCAAACGAAAATGCCAGTTTTAGATGGCAACAAAGAAGAGGAAGAAGCCGATCAATTAGAGGAGTATTTACATTTAGAGGCTATTAAAAAATCACTCGAAGAACAATTAAAAGATATTGATTTAGCTTTAAAAAAGATTAAAAAAGGTAAATATGGCATTTGCGAAGTTTGTGGCAAAGAAATTGAAAAAAATAGATTAAAAGCTATTCCTCAAGCCAGAACTTGTTCTAAATGTCGCGAAGAGAAATTATAATTTAAAATTATGAAATATTCTTTAGAAGAACTTAAAAACTCAAGGCTTAAAATAAAAATAGAGATACCATTTAGCGAGTTTGAAAACTATATTTTAAAAACTAAACAAGATCTTAAAAAAAATATTCAAATTTCCGGGTTTCGTCCAGGCGAAGCGCCAGACGATTTAATTGAAACAAAAGTTGGCAAAATGACTATTTTAGAGTCAGCAGCTCAAGAAGCAATTAAAGATAAATATTTTAAAGTAATCTCTCAAATTCATTATGAGTTAATTGGAGAACCAGAAGTTAAAATTTTAAAATTAGCTCTTGATAATCCTTTTGAATTTGAAATTGAGGTTGATATTTTGCCAAAGATAGAGATGCCTGATTATCGTCAAATTGCCAAAGAAACAGCTAAAGAAGCGATTTCAGTTTTAGAAGAAGAGATCAAAGAAGTTTTAAATTGGGTTTTAACTTCAAGAGCTCAATTTGAAAATCTCGAAAGGCCAGCTCAATTTGATGATTTTGTTGAAATTGAATATTTTTCACCTGACCTTGAAGAGGGTAGGGTTTTTAAAGATGCCTTCTTTTTAGGCAAGGGGCAATTAGTTAAGGGCTTTGAAGAAAATTTAGTTGGTCTAAAAGCAGGAGAAGAAAAAGAATTTAAAATTTTACCTCAAGATCCTAAGAATCAAAATTTGCCCCAAAAAGAAATTTTATTTAATGTCAAAATGTTAAAAGTTCAAAAAGTTAACATTCCTGTTTTAGATGATGAATTTGCTAGAAAATTGGGTAATTTTAAAGATGTTGATGATTTAAAAAGAAATATTCGAGAAGGCTTGATTATTGAAAAAGAAAAAGCTGCCAAACGGAAATGGGAGGAAGAATTTCTGAAAAAAATTAAAGAAAAAACCAATTTTGTTTTACCAGAAAAATTAGTTGAATATCAACAATCGCAACTTCTAGAGAATCTTAAAGCGAAAATTAAAGAAGAGCTTAAGATGGAATTTGAAGACTACTTAAAACAGATTAAGAAAACTCAAGAAGAAGTTTTGCAATCTTTAAAAATGCAAGCTGAAGAAGTGATTAAAAACGAATTGCTTTTAAGAGAAATGATTAAAAAAGAAAATATAGAAGCAACTGATCAAGAAATAGAAGACGAAATAAATAAGTTTTTAAGAAATTTCCCGAGCGTTGAAGCAGCAGAAAAAGAAATTGGCTTAGAAAAATTAAAAGATTATTATAGAGAATTAATTCAAAAAGAAAAACTTTTTCAAATTTTATATAATTTATAAAAAAAAATATGAAAACTCAAATGACCGTTATTCCAACTATTATTGAAAGATCTCAAAGAGGAGAAAGAGCTTATGATATTTTTTCGAGGCTTTTAGAAGAAAGAATTATTTTTTTGGCCGGAGTAATCGACGATTATTTAGCCAATCTTGTTATAGCCGAAATTTTATATTTAGCAGCCAAAGATCCAAAAAGAGATATTAAAATCTATATCAATTCACCAGGAGGAAGTGTAATGGCAGGATTGGCAATTTACGATACAATGCAATATGTTGACTGTGATATCTCTACCATTTGTGTAGGAATGGCAGCCTCAATGGCAGCTTTATTGCTTTCTGCTGGCACAAAAGGAAAAAGATTTGCTTTACCAAATTCTGAAGTTTTGCTTCACCAAGTTTCAGCAACTTCGATTTCAGGTCAAGCTTCTGATATTGAAATTGAAGCTAAAGAAATTTTGAAATTAAAGAAAAAAATGATTGAAATTATTTCAAAACATACCGGCCAACCATTTGAAAGAGTTGAAAAAGATACAGACAGGGATTTTTATTTATCAGCCCAAGAAGCAAAAGATTATGGAATTATCGATGAAGTTATAAAAAGCAAAAAATAATCAAATTTGCTATCCATTTCCTTCCTTTTCATTTCACTTGCCCGGCATCGCGCCGGGCTTTTTATTGATATCTCTCGAATTAACCCTGAATGAAAACGAATGTAAATCGAATGAAAAAATATTATGAGCTCCAGGTGCCAAATTCCAAATTCATGAGATTCGTGGTTAAATTCGTGAGTATTCGCGATTTAAAAAAAATTATAAATCCTAAACTCTAAATTCTAAACAAAATTCAATTCGTTTATTTGAAAATCGAAAATTTAAAATTGAAAATTATTATTGCTTACCCAGGTTAAGCAACAGACCCGCCTTGTTCTATTTGCTTTAAAAGATTAATTTTTATATTTTTAATTTATGTTTTTGGACTTTGGTCTTTGATTTTTGATTTTTATTGCTTACCCTGGGTAAGCAATAAAAATTATTTCGGTGGCATTTTATATTGCAGAACCAATACCCATTCGGTGTCATTTTACACTGCACAATTCGCTGGCGTCTTTACTTTTTTGGAAATTTTTGTTAATGTAATTTCCTTATGGAAGAAAATTTATTAGAAAAAATAAAAAATGTTGAAGCAGAGGCTCAAGAAGAAATCGAGAGATTTAAAAAGATAAAAGAGGAAGAATTAGCCAATAAAGAAACTGAATATTTAAATAGACTTAATAATTTAGAGAAAGAAACTGAAGGCAAAATTAGTTTAATAAAAAAAGAAACAGAAGAGGCAATTTCTAAATTAATTCAAGAAGAAGAAAATAAGCGTAAAGAAACCTTAAAGAGATTAGAAAACATTGACAAAGAAAGGGCTAAAAGTTTTCTTTTAGAGCAATTATGGTTGCTAATTTAAAAAAGTTTATTATTTGTGCCACTAAAAAATATCAAAATGAAATTTTAGATTACTTGCAAAACATTGGTATAGTTCAAATAATTACTTTTTCTTCAGAAAAAATACTCCCAACCGATTTCGACTATAATTTAGCTCAATTAAAGTTTGCTCTTGATTTTATTTCAAGTTTTGAAGAGAAGAAAAACAGAAAATTAAAACAATCTGTTCAAAGCTTTTTATTCTCGAAAATAATTATCTCTCAAGAAGAAATAAACAAACAACTTTCTGGATTTAATTGGTTAGAAATTATTGAAAAAGCAAAAAAATGTCAGACAAACTTAAATGAATTTACAAATAAAATCAAAAGTCTTAAAGAAGAAAAAGAAAAAATTTTCTTTTTAAAAAATTTAGACTTTAATCTGAATGAAATTTCCAAAATAGATAATTTAGACTTTTTAGTTGGAAAAATATCTCAAAAGCAATGGTTAGAAATTCTTGTAATCTTAGAAAAAGAATTGCCTTTAACGCTAGTTAAAAAAATTTTTGAAAATCAAAAAAATGTTTATTTCCTTTTAATTTATGACAAAAGCATTGAACTAGAAATAGAAAAATTAAAAGAAAAATATAAGGTTGAAAAAATCGAAATTAATTTTTCTCAAAGCCCAAAAGAATATTACGAAAAAATAGAAAAGGAATTAGAGCAATTTAACGAAAAACTAATCGAAACAAAAAAAGAAGCTTTAGATTTAACAAATTATTACGATAAATTGAAAATTGTTTTTGATTTTATGAGTTGGGAAAAAGAAAAAGAATTGATTAAAAATAGTTTACAAGAAACTGATTTTGTTTTTTCAATCATTGGTTGGGTTGAAGAAGAAAAATTCGCTCTTTTAAAAGAAAATTTAGAAAAAATTACAAAAGAAATCGAGATTAGAGAAATAGCTATAAAAGAAGGAGAAACAGTGCCGGTTTTGTTGAAAAACAAGGGTTTAGCAAAATATTGTGAAGTTGTTACAAATTTATATGGTTTACCCCTTTATTCAGAACCAGATCCAACTCCATTTTTAACTCCATTTTTCATTCTCTTTTTTGCTATTTGCCTTTCTGATGCTGGCTATGGTTTAGTTTTAGCTTTGATTTCTTTTTTAATCATTAAATTTTTTGATTTGCCAAAAAAAGATTTTTTTAAACTAATGATGATTTTAGGCTTAGCCACTTTTTTTGTTGGTGCTCTTTTTGGTAGTTGGTTTGGTATCGATTTGGAAACTTTGCCTGAATTTTTAAAACCAGTTAGAGATCTATTAATTAAAATTAAAATTGTTGATTCAGTAAAAAATCCCCTTCCTCTTTTAGTTTTTTCTCTATATTTAGGAGCAATTCATATTATTTTTGGTTTGATGATTAAATTCTATTGGAAATTAAAACAGAAAAAAATTGGCGAAGCCTTTTTAGACGATTTTCCTTGGATATTTTTACTTACTTCAATTTTGGTTTTTATTTTAATAAAAACAAAAGTTTTACTATTTCCAGAAAAAATAATAAATATTATTGTTCTAATGGCTGCTGCTTTTGTTGTTTTAACTCAAGGCCGGAAGCAAAAAAATGTCTTTTTGAAAATCCCTTCAGGCATTTACTCTCTTTATGGACTAATAAGTTATTTCTCTGATACTTTATCTTATTCAAGGCTATTAGCTCTTGGCTTAGCTACCGGTATCATTGCTATGGTAATTAATTTGGTGGCAAAGATATTTATGACTATGTTCCCTGGTATTGGAATTTTTGTAGCAATTTTAGTTTTAATATTTGGCCATTTGTTTAATATTGCTATTAATGCTTTAGGCTCATTTATCCATTCTGCTAGGTTGCAATTTGTTGAATTTTTCCCTAAATTTTTTGAAGGCGGAGGTCAAAGATTTAGATTTTTTAAAAAAGAAGGTAAATATATTGAAATAAGTCAATAATCAAGGTCGTTTAATTTTAATAATTAAATTAAATATATGGATTTAGGAATTATCCTTTCAATTTTAGGCGCAGTTTTTTCAGCCACCTTAGCCGGTTTAGGATCAGCTCTTGGTGTTCGAATAGTTGGGGAAATGGCTTCAGGTTTAATTTCTGAAGACCCAGAAAAATTTGGAAAGGTCCTACTACTCCAGGCCTTACCTGGCACTCAAGGCATTTACGGGTTTTTAGGAGCAATTATGGCTTTGCAAAAAATTGGGCTTTTAGGTGGTGGAATTAAAGTTGTGTCTCCAGAAGTTGGCCTTCAAATAATGCTTGCTTGTTTGCCAGTTGGCATTATTGGTTTAATCTCCGCCATTGCTCAAGGGAGAGTAGCAGCTTCTGGAGTTAATATTGTAGCTAAAAAACCAGAAGAGTCAGGAAAACCAGTTATTTTAGCAGCAATGGTTGAAACCTATGCTGTTTTAGGACTTTTAGCTACAATTTTGATTTTAAATGGTATAAAGGTTTAATTGTTTTAAAAGAAAATGGCTTTAGAGGATATTATTAAAAAAATTCAGCAAGAAAAAGAAAATCAAAAAAGAGAAACCGAAAAAGAATACGCTCAAAAGATTGAAGCGATCAAAAAAAAGTACCAAGAAGAAATTGAAAAAAAGACTGAAGAGTTGTTAAAAAAAGCTTTAGAAGAAAAAGAACAAAAAATATTGCAAGCTAAGGTTCAGCTTTCTGCCGAAACGAAAAATTTAGTTTTGGCAAAAAAGCAGAAAATTTTAGATGAACTTTACCAAGAAGTTTTGGAATATTTGGGCAAATTGAGCGAAACTGACTATTTAAAGATAATTTCCAAATTTTTAGAGAGGTGCCCTGAAGAAGGCAATATTTTAGTCACGCCCCATCTTAAAAATATTACCCAAAAAGCAATTTCTGAAAAAGGTAAAAATTTACCAGTAATAGAAACAAATATCAATTCCAAGGGTGGTTTTATTTTTCAAACCACTAATTTTGAAATTGATTTTACTTTTGAGAGATTAGTTAAAAATTTGAGAGAAAATACTGAATTAAAAGTCTCAAAAATATTATTTAATAATATATGAATGCTAATGATTATCTTTTTTTAACTGGAAAATTAAGATATTTACAAACAAAATTGCCAGATTTAACCGACTTAGAAAGAATTCTCGATGCTCCAAACTTTGAATCTGCTTTACAAGTATTTTATGATACCGATTATGCCCAAGAACTTTTGCAAAGAAAACCCGAGGAATTTGAGAAAGTAATTTTAGATGATCTTTTAAATGATAAAAAAATGCTTTTTAGCTTTGTGAAAGATAAAGACTTGATTCGTTTAATTCTTTTAGAATATGATTTTCATAATTTAAAAATTATCTTTAAAGAAAAAATGTTTGGGAAAAACTTAGATTTTCTTTTGCTGCCCTTGGGTTTCTATGAACCAGACCTATTAAAAAAAGTTTTGCTCTCTAAAGAAAAAATTGAAATTGATAATGATTTTAAAAAGCTGGTTGAAAACATTGAAAAGAAAATTGGGGCTAAATTAGAACCATATAAAATCGAAGCCATTTTTGATAAAGAATATTTTTCTTTTAGTTTAGAATTAGCCAAGAGATTAAATAATTTTTTTATCTTTAATTTTATAAGGCTTAAAATTGATTTAGAAAATTTAAGGATAATGCTAAGATTAAAATTGTTACAAGTAGACAAAAATGTTTTTGAAGAACTTTTGATTGATGGGGGCAATATTGGAAAGAAAAATTTTTTAGATTCCTGGGAATTGAATTTAGAAGAAATTTTTAAAAAACTTGAAGGCTTTTTCCCAAGAAGAATTGGAAAATATTTTTCAGAATATCTTGAAAATAAAAAATTTTGGCTTTTAGAAAAACGACTTTTTGAAGAAGAAATTGAATATTTAAGACAAAGTAAGTTTTTAAGTTATGGTCCAGAAATTGTTTTTGCTTATTTTTTGGCAAAAAACAATGCCAATAAAAATATTAGGCTATTAATGCTTGGTAAAATGAATAATATCGGAAAAGAAATTTTAAGAGAAAGAATTAGAAAAAATATCAATTATTAATTTTATGGAATATAAAATTGTTGCCATTGGCCAAAAAGAAGTTATTTTACCCTTTTTAATTTATGGATTTGAAATTTTTCCGGTTTCAGATTTAAAAGAAGGAAAAGAGGCTATAGAAAAGTTAAAAAAAATGGATGTTGCTATTTTGTTTATTACCCAAGATTTAGAAACAAAATTAGCAGAAGAAATAGAGCCATTAAAGAAAATGCCTTTACCAGCTATTATTACTATACCTTCTTCTTTTCAAAAAACTACCGAAAATATTTTTGACATTAAAAAAATAGTCGAACGAGCAATTGGTAGTGATATTATTGGTATTAATAAATAATTATAAAAATATGGAAAAAGGAATTATTAAAAAAGTGTCTGGCCCATTAGTGGTTGGAAAAAATATGTCAAAGGCTAAAATGTACGATTTAGTTAAGGTTTCTGACAAGAAGCTTATTGGAGAAATTATTAGAGTTATAGGAGAAGAAGCAGCAATTCAGGTTTATGAAGAAACTTACGGCATTGGTAGCGGAGAGCCAATTTATTTAGAAGAAAAACCTTTAACTGTTAAATTAGGACCTGGTTTAATAGGTTCAATTTATGATGGTATTCAAAGGCCATTAAATATAATTAGAGAGAAATTTGGTGATTATATTCAAAGAGGAATAGAAGTTGAACCTCTTGATTTAGAAAAAAAATGGCCCTTTAAACCTATTCTTAAAAATGGTGATTACGTTCAAGAAGGAGATATTTTAGGAACTGTTCAGGAGACAAGCGTGATTTTACACAAAATTATGGTTCCAATAGGGATTGAAGGGAAAATTAAACTCATTAAAGAGGGGGATTTTAAAGTTACCGATGAAATAGCAATTATTGAAACTAAAGAAGGAGAAAAATCAGTAACAATGATGCAAGAATGGCCAATTAGAGAGCCAAGAAAAATTAAAGAAAAATTAGTTTTAGATGAACCATTAGTAAGTGGCCAAAGAATTATTGACACATTTTTTCCGGTGGCTAAAGGAGGCACAGCTTGTGTTCCTGGTGGCTTTGGCACTGGCAAAACCGTTATTCAACACCAATTAGCAAAATGGGCTGATGCTGATATTATAATTTTTATTGGTTGCGGAGAAAGAGGTAATGAAATGACCGACGTTTTAATGGAATTTCCTCATTTAGTTGATCCAAAAACTGGCAAGCCTTTAATTGAAAGAACGGTTTTAATTGCTAACACATCAAATATGCCAGTAGCTGCTAGAGAAGCCTCTATTTATACTGGTGTTACTATTGCCGAATATTTTAGAGATATGGGTTACAATGTAGCCTTGATGGCTGATTCGACTTCGAGATGGGCCGAGGCCCTAAGAGAGATTTCGGGTAGATTAGAAGAAATGCCTGGTGAAGAAGGTTATCCTGCTTATTTAGGTTCGAAAGTTGCTAGCTTTTATGAGAGATCTGGAAAAGTAATTTGTTTGGGTAAAGATAACCGAATTGGTTCTTTGTGCATTATTGGTGCTGTTTCTCCTCCAGGAGGAGATTTTTCAGAACCAGTTACCCAAAACACTCTTAGAGTTACAAAAGTTTTTTGGGCTTTAGATAGTAATTTAGCTAACCAAAGACATTTCCCAGCCATTAATTGGCTTACAAGTTACTCTCTTTATACCGAAAATTTTAAAGAGTTTTTGGAAAAACAAGTTGGTAAAGATTTTCTTTCTTTAAGACAAATTGCTTTAGATATTCTTCAAGAAGAATCTCGTCTTCAAGAAATAGTAAGATTGGTTGGAGCAGAATCATTATCTAATAAAGATCAATTAACCCTTTTAATCGCAAAATCTTTGCGAGAAGACTTTTTACAACAAAATGCTTTTGATGAGGTTGATACTTATAGTTCTTTTAAAAAACAATACTTGATGTTGAAAACAATTATTACATTTTATGAAAAAGCAAAGCAAAAATTATTAGCCGGAGCTAAATTTGCCGATATAGCTTCTTCAGATTTATTAATTAAAATTGCAAAAATGAAATTTATAAAAGAGGATAATTTAATTGAAATTGAAAATTTAATGACCGAGATTATGAAAGGTAATTTTTGATAAATTTATATTTTAAATAAAAGCTATGAACAAAATATATAAAACCGTTAAAGAAGTTTCTGGCCCCATTTTGGTTGTTGAAAATGTAAAATCTGTTTTCGACCAAAACTTTAAAAGAATAGAAGGGGCAACTTATGAAGAGTTAGTTGAAATAGAGTTAGGTGATGGTTCAATAAAAAGAGGAAGGGTTTTAGAAATAGACGAGGATAAGGCAGTTATTCAAGTTTTTGAGGAAACTAGAGGTATTTCGCCAAGCCAAGCAAAGGTTAGATTTTTAGGCAAACCAATGCAAATTGGAGTTTCCGAAGATATGTTAGGAAGAATTTTTTCTGGTTCTGGAAAACCAATCGATGGTGGCCCAGAAATTATTCCCGAAGAAATTCTTGATATTAATGGTGCCCCAATTAACCCTGAGGCTAGAGATTATCCAAACGAATTTATTCAAACTGGAATTTCTTCAATTGATGCAATGAATCCCTTAGTTAGAGGTCAAAAACTACCAATTTTTTCCGGGGCTGGGTTGCCTCATTTGGAAATTGCTGCTCAAATTGCGAGACAAGCAAAATTAATTAAAAAAGGAAATGAAGAAGAGAAATTTGCTGTAGTTTTTGGGGCTATGGGTATTACTTTTGAAGAGGCTCAATTTTTCATTAACGATTTTAAAAAAACAAGCGCCATTGAAAGATCAGTTTTATTTATAAATTTGGCTAATGAAGCAGTAATTGAAAGAATTACTTTGCCCAGAGTTGTCTTAACTGTAGCTGAATACCTCGCCTTTAAAAAAGATATGCATGTTTTGGTAATTTTAATTGATATGACTCATTATTGCGAAGCTTTAAAGGAAATTTCAGCTGCTAGAAAAGAGGTTCCAGCAAGAAGGGGTTATCCTGGCTATATGTATTCTGATCTTTCCACAATTTATGAAAGAGCCGGCCGGATTAAAGGCAAAAAAGGTTCAATTACTCAAATTCCAATTTTATCAATGCCAGACGATGATAAAACCCATCCTATTCCTGATTTAACAGGCTATATTACCGAAGGGCAAATTGTTTTATCGAGAGAACTTCACCGAAAAGGAATTTATCCGCCAATTGATGTTTTAACTTCTCTTTCGAGATTAAAAGATAAAGGGATAGGCGAGGGTAAAACTCGAGAAGATCATTCAGGCGTTTCTAACCAATGTTTTTCAGCTTATGCTCAAGGCAAACAAGCTCGAGAGTTAGCAACAATATTAGGTGAAACCGCTCTTTCTGAGTTGGACAAAAAATATTTAAAGTTTACCGATGAATTTGAAAACAAATTTATTGCTCAAGGCTATTATGAGGACAGGTCTATTTTTGAAACATTAGATTTAGCTTGGAGTTTATTGTCTAATTTACCAAAATCAGAACTTAAAAGAATTAAAGAAGAATATATTAAAAAATATTTGAAATAAAAATATGCTTCAAAATGTTAATCCAACAAGAATGGAGCTTTTAAAACTCAAGCAAAAAAGAGAAATTGCTTACTATGGGCACCGTCTTTTAAAAGAAAAACGAGATTCTTTAATGAAAGAATTTTTAAAAATTATCAAAGAAACATATATCTTAGCCGAAAAAATAGAAAAAGAAATGAGCGAAGTTTTAAAAAATTTTACGTTTGCTTTTATTGAGACAAGGCCAGAATTTTTAGAAGAAGCTTTTTTAACTTCTCAGAATAAGGTGGAAACGAATTTTATTATAAGAAATATAATGAATGTCAATATGCCAAATTTTGAATTTAAAAAAGAAGAAAAAAAACTATTTTATTCTTTGGTTTTTTCTAATTCAGATTTAGATTTGGGAGTTCAAAAATTTTCTGAAATTATTGACTCTCTTTTAAAATTAGCCGAACTTAAAAACTCAGCTTTTTTACTTTCATTGGAAATTGAAAAGACCAGAAGAAGAGTTAATGCCTTAGAATATGTTTTGATTCCTTCTATTGAAGAAACTATTAGATATATTACTCGCAAACTTGAGGAACAAGAAAGATCTAATATTATTGCTTTAATGAAAATTAAAGCCAACATTACCAGTAAAAAATAAACTCTGTTATTTGTCTAGGATAAGTAATAAAAGATTTTTTTGCCCCAATTTTTTAATTTGGCGCAAAATTGAATAATTTTAAATTCTAAATCCTAAACTCTAAATTCTAAACAAAATGCAATTCGTTTATTTAAAAATTGAAAATTTAAAATTGAAAATTATTATTGCTTACCCAGGGTAAGCAATAAATTTCACTTACATTTTAGATGATTTAATACGGCTGGTTGACTTAGTCTTTTAATTATTCTAAAATTTAACAATGGTGGGTTGGCTGAGTGGTCCAAAGCAGCGGGTTGCTAACCCGTGGGGATCTAAAAAGTCCCCCGCAGGTTCAAATCCTGCACCCACCGCTGGAGGGGTGTTCCGAATGGTAAGGAGCCGGTCTTGAAAACCGGTGCCAGTTTCTGGCTTGCGAGTTCGAGTCTCGCCCCCTCCGCCAGCAAATTTTTCGTTAGCAAAATTTGCCCCAAAATACAAAATACACACACAAAATACAATTTTTATGTTTGACTTTGAAAAGTTTGATATTTGCAAAAAAGCAAAGATTTAAATAACGAAATTTTACAATTAAGTTTTTTTATTAAAATTTAAATAATAATTCAAATATGATTTTTCTTTCTCAAAAAGAAATTCAAAAAATTATTCCTTTAGAAAAAATTCAAGAAATTATTAAGGCAGTAGAGAAATCTTTTTATGATTACGGAAAGCAGAAAGTACAAATGCCTCCTAAAATGTATCTTAATTTTTCTCTTTTTCAAGGCGATTTAAGAATAATGCCTTCTTATTCTGAAGCTCTTCAAATGGCTGGAACAAAGATTGTTAATGTTCATCCTCTAAATCCAAAATTTGGTTTAAAAACAGTAATGGCAATAATTATTTTAAACGATCCTAAAACTGGTTTGCCTTTAGCCCTAATGGACGGTACTTACATTACTGGTTTAAGAACAGGCGCTGCTGGGGCTTTGGCAATAAAATATTTAGCTAGGAAAGATGCCAAAACCTTGGGCGTAGTTGGAGCAGGCCAACAATCTATTTATCAGATTATGGCTATTTCAAAGATTAAAAAATTAAAAGAAATTTCTGTTTATGATATTAATGAAAAGGCAATCGAAAAGCTTCAGAAAATTCTTTTAAAATATAAAATTAAAATTAAAGCCGAACCATTAGATAAAGTTTGTCAAAAAGACCTCTTAGTTACTTTAACACCAGCCAGAAAGCCAGTTGTTAAAAAAGAATGGCTCAAAGAAGGAGTTCATATTAATGCTATTGGTGCTGATGCCAAAGGTAAGGAAGAGTTAGAGCCAGAAATTTTAAAGCAAGCTAGAATTTTTGTTGATTCATTTGAGCAAGCCAGCCATTCTGGTGAAATCAATGTTCCTCTTTCAAAGGGCATTATTAAAAAAGAAGATATTGCTGGCGAATTAAGCGAAGTTATAATAGGAAAAAAATTAGGTAGGAAAAGCCAAGAGGAAATTACAATTTTTGATTCCACTGGTTTAGCAATCCAAGATCTATACTCAGCCAATTTGATTTTTCAAAAAGCTAAGAAATTAAAAATCGGCAAAAGCTTAAAAATTTTTTAATTTTTATTGATGCAAAAGTAATTGTTTCGATGGTTAATTAAAATAATTTTTACAAAATTTTGTATATATTGTATTGCCTTTTGATTTAAAATTATTTATAATTTATTAATCGAAATAAAAGGTTTTTAAAAACCAATACTATGCAAAAAAAATTTCTCTCTATTTTCTTAGTTTCTTTAATTATTTCTCTCTCTTATCTCTTTTTTGCTTTTGCTTTCACCGAACCTACTGCTACTCCTCCAAATAATAATGTTCCAGCACCAATTAATGTTTCAGCAACTACTCAAACAAAACAAGGCGGACTAAATGTAGCTATTAACTCTGGAACTTATTTGGGCATTGGTACAGCGACTCCTGATTATAAACTAACAGTAATGGATGGCGCAAATTTAGGGAATATAAAGGGAATTTTAAATGCAGGTTATATTTCTGCCGGTCAATTTGGCCAATATACTGGCGGTGGAATTTTTTCTTTTCCTGGCAATGTAGGTATTGGAACAGCAGCTCCAGGAACAAAATTAGATGTAGCCGGGATAATTAGAGCCTCAGGAAATTACTACAATGTAGTTTCTTGGAATTATAATGGCACACCTTCTAATGGAGTAAAAATAAAAACTAATATTCCTTATACCAATGGTTCACAAATGCCTACGATAATAATAGAAGGTTATGATTATGGTAGAGCTAATCCAATTGGTATTTCTCTAGTCTGGTATGTATATGGCGGAAACTTCATTAGCTATAAAGCCTCTTCTTGGGGAAATACAACTCCTACTATTAAACTTGCAAATGAAAATGGATATGTGACTATTTGGTTAGATTGGCGTCCATATTATGGACGTATGACGGTTAGAGCTTATGCCCAAGGTATGTCAGAAACACCAAGTTGGTTTAATGGTTGGACAGTAGTTGACGAACCTGCAGGTACTACAAATCAAGTGACTGTGCCGTATGAAAATACTTTTCCAGGAACAGTTAATTTTGCAAGTGGTATTTGGAACAGTTCTGGCAATGTCGGTATTGGCACAACTACTCCTGCTTATAAACTAACAGTTGCTGGTGATATTTATTATACTGGCCAAATAATTGGACCAGGCGGTTCAGTTGGTTATTGGATCCAATCTGGCTCTAATCTTTATCCTAATAACACTAGCTGGAATGTCGGCATCGGGACGACGGGACCGGGGGCGAAGTTGGATGTTGCGGGTAGTGCAAGAATTAGCGGCGATATTGATATTTCTGGTTCAAACAGATGGATTATTCATTCTCCTGATGATGGAAGGACCACTCTCTATATTGCTCCTTGGGGTACTACCGATTGGAATTGGGGGGCTCAAACGCAATTTGCGAACAATGGAAATGTATATTTTAGTGGCAACGTCGGCATCGGGACGACGGGACCTTCGGCAAAACTCCATGTTTCCGGAGGAGACATTATGTTAAATAATATTTGGATGCGAGAATATAATTCTGGAACAGCTATAGGATTTGGTTATGGTTCTTCTGGAGCTCAAGTTTATACTGGAAAACTGTCGGTTGGCTATAATTATGGCACGGCAGCTCCAAGTAATAGTTTAATAGTGTATGGCAATGTCGGTATCGGCAACACATCCCCTTCATACAAGTTAGATGTCTCAGGCGATGCCAGAGTTACTGGTACTCTTTATGCAGGTACTGTCTCTGGTAATTATACCGGAACCATTAACGCTGCTAATGTCTCTGCTGGTCAATTTGGAGCCAACACAGGTGGAGGAACTTATTCTTTTCCTGGCAACGTCGGCATTGGGACGACGGCACCGATGGCCACTTTACATGTAGTTAATCCTTCAACATCGGCTGGAGCACTAGAAACAATTTTAAGCAGAGCTATAGGCGATAATAATTTTTGGATTGTTACTAAAAAAGGTGTTACTACTAATAATAGTGGCGATATTACATCTAAATTTGGTTTATCCTATATGGGCACAACAGATAATGCTTTCATTAGATTTCATAGAGGAGGTAGCAGCACTGGCGGTTTTATTTCGTTTTCTACCAATAATGATACGGAAGTAGTCAGAATTACTGCTTCAGGCAACGTCGGCATCGGGACGACGAATCCGGCTCATAAGTTAGATATTGCCACAGGAGCAGCGAATGTGAAAACATACACTTATGGATTAGAGACTACAGTCAATACAACAGGTGGATGGGCAAGATCTATGAGATTTAGAAATGAAAATGATAATGTAACAGCTGCTTTTGGCTCACTTAATGGCAATGCTTATATTGCTACTGGGTTTGATATAAATGCTGATGCTACTGGATATCAAACACAACGGCTTACTGTAACCACCGCTGGTAACGTCGGCATTGGCAATACATCCCCTTCATACAAGTTAGATGTTTCAGGCGATGCCAGAGTAACCGGCACTCTTTATGCAGGTACTGTCTCTGGTAATTATACCGGAACCATTAATGCTGCTAATGTCTCTGCTGGTCAATTTGCATCTAGTACAGGTGGAGGAAATTTTTCTTTTCCTGGTAATGTCGGCATTGGGACGACGGCACCACAAACAAAGTTAGATGTATATCAAGCTGGGACAACAGGATGGGCCGGTAGAGCTATTGTTAGAAATGAAAATGTGGCAGCTTTGATGGGTGTTTATAACAACGTGGCTATTGTTGGCGCTCACAATGCTGCTTTGACTGCGTGGAGTCCTCTCTATCTGAATACCGATAATGCGTTAAGCGGATATGGGAACGTAATAATCGGCGGCAACGTCGGCATTGGGACAACGGCACCAGGATATAAATTAGATGTTTCAGGTGATGTTCGTTGGACCGGTATTCTTCAAGGAGGTTCTGTGCCTTGGGCACGATTGACTTCTTTCCCATCTGGTTGTCCTCCGGGCCAATTTGTCACTGCAGTTGGCGGTTCTCTTACTTGTACTGCTCCACCAAGTGGTATTAGTGGCAGTGGTAGTACAAATTACATTCCAATTTGGACCGGTTCTACTTCTTTAGGTAATTCAGTGATTTATCAAAATGGTAGTAATGTCGGTATTGGAACAACGGCACCTGAAAATTCGGCAGGATGGAATAGAGTATTAGATGTATACGGTAATCCTCATAGTAGAATAATTACAAGAACGAGCAATATAAGAACCGCATTTACTTCTCATAATAGTGGATTTTTTGGTGCTCCCGCTGGTGGAATAATAGGGACAGAAACTTCTCATCCTTTATCTTTTATCACCGGTGGAAGTTCAAGAGTTACAATAGATACTTCTGGTAATGTCGGCATCGGAACGACGGCACCAAGTGCGAAGTTAGAAGTAAGTAGTAGTGATTATCCTGTAGCAAGGTTTGTGAGAACTACTACAGCTACAGGAGGAGTGGCTAATGGATGGCAACTGCTCGCAATAAGTAGCGGGACTATGACTTTTGGATTTGGAGGAGGACTTCGTTTTGCTATTCAAGGAAGCGGTACATCTATTAACGATATTGCCCAAATTGCAGGAATAAGAGGAAATCAAGACAACAGCGGTCAATTAGCTTTTTCGGTTGCAAACCAAGGAACAATGCGTAATGCAATGACAATTGATCAATTAGGTAACGTCGGCATCGGCACAACAACACCAGGTACAACGCTTGATGTTAATGGCACAATAAGAGCGAATAAATTAACAGCAGGTGTTATTGATCCTATTTATGAAATTGAAGGTAAAAAATATATTACTTATGTTTCTGATTTTGCTGGGGGTTTGAGAACAGAAACTTCTGGAATTTTACAACTTAAAACTAAAAACAATCAACCTCAAGCAGTAATTGATTTTGATAATTTAGAAAAAGGCAGCGACCTTTGGATTTTTTGGCAAACATCAAATAAAGAAATTAAAGACTTGGTTGTCCTCTTAACGTCCTCTTTTGAGGGAAAAGTATGGTATAATAAAGATGGAAATAAGTTGATTATCTTAGGCGATAAAGAAGGCGAAGTTTCTTATCGTTTCACCCTGCCAAGATTTGATGCCAAAGATTGGCCAAATGAAGAAAAATAAAAATTTAAAAATAATAATTTAATTTAAACTTATGGAAAGAAAAAAACTATTTCTTATTACGAGTTTTATAATAATTTTATTACTAATAGGCGTGTCGCTCTTTTATTCTCAAAAAATTAAAAATATTAAAATTTCTATCTCAGGATTAACACCACACGCTGGAATTTCAACAAGCGAGACAACTTCACTAGAAGCAACAACAACAAAAGAGCAAACAGCAACCTCAACTTCTAAAACTCAAGACCCATTTTTTACTCTGCCCGACGAACCAATAGGATTTACTGTAATGTCAAGTCCAGAACAGACACCGAAATTTTTAGGCGGTTGGTTTTCAAGAAGAGTACCTTTTGCAGAGCCTGGCGAAGAGTTTGAAGCAAAAATAGAAGTTCAAGATGAAAAAGGAGTTTCAAAAGTTATTTTTGTTATTCAAAGCGAAGATAAAAAAATAGAAAAGGAATTTCAAATGGAATTAAAAGAAGGAGATACCAAAAAAGGAACCTGGCAGACAAAGGTCAAAGTTTCAGAAGAAATTCCAACTATCTGGTATAGTTATTTTAAAGCCGAAAATAAAGAAGACAAAACAAACACCCTTATCTTTAATTGGAAATAAATTATGGAAAAGAAAAAAATCTTTATCCTTATTTTCTTAATCTTTCTTTTATTTTTAATTGGAGTCATTTTAGTAAAAAATAAAACAATATTTAAGACTCAAAAAATTTCTTTTGAAGAAGAAAACCCACTTTTAAAAAAAGAACCTCTTTGCAAAGAATATTCTAATAAAGAAGAGCAAATTAGTTGTGTGGCTCAGCTAAGTGGAGATTTATCACTTTGTGAAAATATTTCAGAAAAAGAAATTCAAAATAATTGTTATTTAGGAATTGCCTTTTTATCTCAAGACATCTCAATTTGCGATAAAATTCAAGATGAAGAAAAAAAAGGCGTTTGTAAATTTTTAATCAAAAAGAATTCAACAGTTTGTGACTTTATTGCTAATAAAGAAGAATGCTACAAAATTTTTGCTAGATTTTTAGACGATAAATCATTATGTGAAAAATTAGCAGATACAGCAAAAGTTAAAGAGTGTGTATCAAGTGTTGATTCGGCTATTTCAAAAGAACTGAGAAAAAGAAAAGAAGATAAGATTCAAAAAGAAAGTTCATTATCAGATAAAGCAGTTATAGAAAATAATCTTTCTTTATGCAATACTATTAAAAATACTTCTATTAGAGATAATTGTGTTTATACTATAGCTATAAAACTTCAAGATGTCTCTTTGTGCGAAAAAATATTAGAAGAACCAACAAAAATATCTTGTATGTCTATTTTAAAGAAAGATCCATCTTTATGCGATAACATTAATGATAATTTTGATGTTTTTGCAAAAGATAATTGTTATTTTGCGTTTGTAACTTTAATAAGAGATTTATCAAAAAATTTGCTAAAAATTACTTGTGATAAAATAACTAATATTGATATAAAAGATGGTTGTTATATACAACTTGCAATTCATAAAGAAGATTCTTCTTTGTGTAATAATATTCAAAATACAGTTTTAAGAAAAGCTTGCGATACTATTTTAAAAAAAGATAAAAATTTATGTAAAACCATTTTAAAAGATAATCTTTTTTATAAAGATTATTGCTTATATTATGTAGCTGAACTATTAAAAGATAAAACAGTTTGTGAAGAAATAGAAAATAATTTTATGCATAATAAATGTTTAAAAAAATTTCAAAATTATGAATAAAAAAATTTTTACAATTTTTCTTATATTAATTTTTACACTTTTTCTTTTTGGTCAAGCTAAAAAAGTTAAAGGAGGCCCCCCAATTGCAATTGAAGGAGGAGGTGGAGCCGGAGAGCCTTGTTATGGTTGTAGTGGTTCTCTTTGCTTTGCTGCTGACCTTTTTTGCACTCGGTCTTGCGTTAATAATTCCTGTGTTTTATCTTGCGAATGTTCTACACGTTGCGGTGTGGATTGCTGTACTGATTCAGATTGCCCTCCTTCTGGCTCTTGTAATTATGGTTCTTGGCAAAATCTCGGTTGTGGCAAATCTGGGGGTGGCGTTACTTGTGCTCCAAACCAAATGTTACAAAAGAGTACTAGTACAAATTCAAGGTATACTCGGCATTATTGTGAAGACTATACTTGTAAAATAAGTACTGTTAACTGTCCAGATCAATACCGATGCCTAAATACAATTGCCTGTGGGGCAAATACTGAAATTAGTTTGAAACCTGAGGTTGCTAAAATTAATGACCAGGTAAGTGTTACTAGTATTATTGATGCTGGTGGTTATGGTGTATGCGAAGATGGGTTAGCTGTTAAAATAAACAATGTTACAACGACTGGTTGGAGTATTACTTCATCCAATGATTATTCAATAGATTCTACTTGCCGTTGGTTTACTGGCGATAATTGCTATTGGACTAAACCATTTTGTTCTTATAAATCGATGGATTGTTGGGTATGTGGTATTAATGGTAGACAGATGCTGTGGCATTATTATACCCGTAAAACCTTATCAAAAACATTTAATTTTTCTGTACCTGGTTATTATACATTTTTAATACAAGGCAAAATTACTTCTAATAAAGACATTGGCTATATTTCTACAACAAGCCGACCATTACAGATTAAGGCAAAATATGGCCAAACAACAGATGGTGACCCGACTGATGTTTCAATTGATAAAGATGTCTATTTAGGCGATCCTTCAACTCCAATGACAATAGAATCTGGGACAGTTTTGGGTTCAGAGAATGGAAATGTAATAATTAGAGGGCAACTTAATTTAGTAGCTAGGGCAAATAAAAGTAATCCAATTAGAATAATATATGGAAATCAGCTAATATTTAATCAAGGAGCACAAATTTATTTGCCAACTAGTTCTGATTTAATAGGTGGTGCCTATATTATTAAAAAAGGTAGACCAGACCCCTATGCCAACAATAGCTCTGCTTCTGTTTGCAATTCTAATTATGATTCAACCAGGCCTTTTAAATATTGTGGCTTAAATAAAATTTGCCAAAATGGCCAATGTGTAGATTATACCCCAAGTTTTTAATTGCTCTTTTCAAATTTTATATGGAAAGGAGGGATTACAGTGAAAAGGCTTTTTTTGTTATTTCTCATTTTTCTAATAGGAACCTATGGTGGGTGTAATTGTTCTCCAACCCATGAGCCTACGTATTCGCAATTTAATCAGATAGTTGGTACTGTAGTGGCAAAATATACTGATGTAGCCATTGATAATGCCTCGGTGGTTTTGCAAGGTGGAAATACATCTTTTGAAACTGTTACTGATAAAGACGGAAATTTCTTTTTTAATAATATTCCTGTAGGAGAATATACAATTACTGTCCAGCGACATCTTTATTTATCTGCTAAAACAAATATCCATGTAGAGAGTTCAGACCTCATTAATCCAATTAGGGTCAGAATTGAAATGGAAATAACTCTGCGAGGTAAAATGTATTTTGAAAGTGGTTACCTATTTTGTTGGGAAATCAATACCCCAAATATCCAGAGATTTGAAGTTCCTCTATGTACTCATGCCGTTTCTTCAGACGGTACCAAAATCGCCTTTGCATTATTCCGAGGAGGCTTTGGTGCTCAGGGTGATATTTGTGTTATGGATAGCGACGGATCCAATATTATCTATTTAACCGACAATTACCCATATTTAGACGAACGAAGCCCTAAATTTTCGCCAGATGGCAGCAAGATTGTTTATGAGGGATTTGGACCTTTAGCTAATGGCATAGACATATATTGTGTAGATTTGCAAGGGAATGTAGTTCGTTTAACAGACTGGGATGGAGCTGAATATTCACCTTGTTTTTCACCCGACGGCACCAAAATTGCTTTTTATAGATATTTAGATGGAGAAGGATACTCAGTCTGGATAATGAATGTTGATGGGTCTGAGCCACACAAAATAATAGATTTAGGGCCTTCTTTTTATCTATATGCTGATGGTAATAACTGCGATTGGCAAAATGGAATGCTTTTATTAAATGCTCAAAATGCTCAAAACTCTGATTTTGGTATCTATCTAGTTAATGAAGATGGAAGTAATTTAAGACTTATCGCCAAAGGCAGACATGCATCTTTTGCTTTTAATGGCTCAAAAATTATCTATGACGATTACGATGAGACTCGGCATAATAATATATACATAATAAATCCTGATGGAACTGATAAAACAGAAATATTATCTTCAGCATACTCCTTCCCAGATTGGTTTCAAGATTGGCCAAATGAGTTTTACATGCCCACTGCGGCTCCTTAGTTCTTAGATTGAAGAGGGAGGTTTGCCTTCCTCTTTTTAATTTTACATTCAAACCAATTTCTATTTTCAATGGGAATTAGCACCGGCTTGATTTGTGGAAAAGATTAAAGGCCAAAGACCAAAAACAAAAACCAAAGATTAAAAACCCGCCGTCGAGGCGAGCTATTTCTTACCCAGGGTAAACAATAATCTTATTTTATCTGAATTATTCTAGCATCTGCCTTTAATTTTTATATCTTTAATCTATGTTTTTGGTTTTTGATCTTTAATTTTTGATTTTTAATTTTTGGTCTCTGATTTTTTAGTTTCTCCTAGGTTTGACCTAGAGATAAATTCGTAATATTCGTGCTCAAATTAGTGAGTATTCCCGAGATTAAAAAATCGGGTAAATTCGCGATTTATAACATTCGTGATATTCGTGCTCAAATTCGTGATTATTCGCGAGATTTGAAAATTGAAAATTTAAAATTGAAAATTAAACTTATTATTCTCTGGCAATAACAATTCCAAAAACCTCTTTTGCTTTCGTTTTTTTTAAAACTTTAGCTGCTTCTTCCATTGTTGAACCTGTGGTAAAGACATCATCAACCAAAAAAACTCTTTTTCCTTTTAAAATTTCTGGATTTTTAATTTCAAAAGCACCTTCAATATTTGTTTTTCTTTCTTCTCTTTTTAATTCAACTTGAGGTTGAGTTTTTTTAATTTTGAATAAAATATCATTTCTAAATTCAACTTTGAAATAACTAGAAATTTCTTTTCCAATTAATTCTGATTGGTTAAAGCCCCGCCATTTTAATCTTTCTTTTTGCAAAGATATTGGTAAAATTAAACAATCTTTGCTCTTGAAGATATTTTCATTTCCGCTTAAAATAAGATGTGATATAATTAAAAAAGATAAAGGTTTTGCCAGTTCTTTTAAGAAAGGCGGATATTTAAAATTTTTAATTAAAGTTTTTAACAAATTATTTTGATAAGAAGTTGCGGCAAATAAACCTGATAGATTTTGATTTTTGTGTTTTTGACAAGTTTTGCCAGCAAACGTTCTTTTTGGCAAAGAACAATAAGGGCAAAATGTGTATTCCGAAATTTCAATTGTAGAAAGACAATCTTGGCACAAAAAAGTTCCTTCTTTGTGGCAACCTAGGCAGAATTTTGGAAAAAGCAAATCTAAAATTGACTCTTTTATATTTTTTATTTTCATAGTATAATTTTATTATAAAATAAAAAATATGCCATCTTCTTTAATTTCTACTTTTGGTAAAAAATGTTTAGGGATTGATATTGGGACAGAATCAATTAAAATTGCAGAAATTGCTGGTTTTAGAAAAAAGAAATATTTGCAAAATTATTCTCAATATACATTAATTGAAGATAGCGCTTTTAAAATTTATGATCCAAATAATTCTTTGCCAAATTTCGAAAAAATAAGTGAAATTTTAGAGGCAATGTTTTGGAAATCAGGCATTAAAGAAAGGAATGTATTTTTCTCAATTCCAGATTTTTTAACTTTATTTTTATCTATTGATCTTCAGCCAATGTCAGCCCAAGATATTCCAGCTGCTATTGATTTCGAAGCAAGACATCAAATACCATTACCTCTTTCTGAAGTAGTCTATGATTGGACCTTGGTCCAAAAAGAAAAAATTGGCCCGGCTGTAAAAGCAAAAGCAATTTTGGTTGTTGTTTCTAAAAAAACTATAGAAGCCTTTGAAAAAATTGGAACCCTTTGTAATTTAAATATTGTTGGTATTGAGCCTGAAATTTTTGCTTTGATAAAATCTTCTTTTCAAGAGCAACAACCAAATCAAAACGAAATTGTTTGCCTTCTTGATATAGGTTCTAAAAGCACAATGTTAAGTTTAGTTCAAGGAAACGAAATTTTAAATAGTTATAGCCTGGATTTCGGCGGCTCATTTTTAGTTAACCAATTGAGCGAGATTCTTCAAATTACCCCAAGAGAAGCCCAAGAGTTATTAATGAAGAAGGGATTTTCTTTAGATAAAAAAGAGGCTGTAGAAATTTTAAAAATTCTAAGTTATAAATTTTCTAAAGAAGTTTTAAGAATAATTTCTGAATTTAACAATCGCAATTCAGAAAGATGCCAAAAAATTATTGCTACAGGCGGTGGTATCTTAATTCCTGGCTTTAAAGAATATCTCGAAGAAATTACAAATTTTAATTTTGAGGTTGCGAATCCTTTTAAAAAAATTATTGCCCCAAATCTCTTAAAAAATTATTTGAAAGAAATATCACCTTTATTTGGGGTTGCAGTTGGACTTTCTTTAACTGGTTTAGAATATATTGATTAAAATATGCCAAAAGAAAACATTAAACTAATTCCTCAGGAGCCTCAAAAACCATCTTTATTGATAAACCTCCTTTTTTATTTTTCAGTTTTTCTTTTATTAGCTTCTATTATTTCCTTTTTGTTCTTAAACTTTAAGGTAAAAGAGCTCCAAGAAAAAGTAGGCCAGAAAGCAAAACAAATCGAGGCATTAGAAACAAAAGAAATTTCTGAAAAAAGAGATAATCTTGTAAAGTTAATCTCTAGTATTAATAAATTTGCTAATATCTTACAAGAAAAAAACAACCCATCAAAAATATTTAATTTTATTTCTGAAAATACCCACCAAAATGTTTATTTTAAAAGCTTTCAATGGCAGGTTGATAACAATTTAGTTCATTTAGAAGGCGCAACAAAATCTTTAAAAGATTTAGCCGAACAAATTTTGATTTTTGAGTCGCAAGAAATAGTTTCTAATTTACAAGTTTCTAATATTCATTTTGATAAAGAGGGCCTTTTATCTTTTTCGCTTTTGTTTAATCTACCAAAAAATTTTGCCAAATAAATTTTATGAAAAGAGAACTTATTATTTTAATTTTATCTTTTATAGTCGGTGTTTTAACTGTTCAATTTATTTTGCCAAAATACCAAGACTATCTATTTTTAAAAGAAAAAATGAAAAATCTTGATGCAACAAAAGAAAGAGTTAAAACTTATATTTCAACAATTCAAGACCTTTCCCAAAAAGAAGTAGAATATCAAGATGAAATAAATAAAATTAAAGATAGTTTTTTAGGTAAAAATTTAACTCCCAATTTTTTAAACTTTCTTCAAAAAGAAATTTCTAATTCTGGACTTTTATTAAAAAATATCGAATTTAGCCAGGCCATCCCTACCAAAGAAGAGAATGTATCTAATATTGGTGAGTTGGTTTTTACAATCAATTGTTCTGGTTCTTATAGTTCTTTAAAAGATTTTATTTCAAAAATAGAAAACTCGGCAAAAATAATTAGTTTTAAAAATATTTCTCTATCGAAAAAATTAGAAAGCAACGATTTAGATATATCAATTGAGGGTAAAACTTATTATGAAAAATAATTAATCTATGCCAGAAAATACAAATAAAAATCTTTTATACTATTCTTTAGCTGCTATTTTAATAATTTTCTTTTTAGCTTTTTATAATTTAAAATTCAGACCCCCTAAAAAAGAAGAATCAAAACCAATGTTTTTTATGCCAGAGATTAAAGTTGATTTTAATTTATTGGAAAAGGTGAAGAATTTAATGCCAGTTGAAAATTTGTCTTTACCAGAAACAAAAGGTAAAGATAATCCATTCTCTCAATAAAAAATATGGATTTACTTACTGAGCTTCAAAAAAGAAAAAAAATTTCTGAGAAAAAAGCTAACGAACTAAAGATAGAATATAGTTCAAAAGGTGGCTATATTGAAGATTTAATTTTAGAAAAAGAGATTTTAACAGAAGAAGAACTTTTCAAAATTAAGAGCGAAATTTTAGGCATCCCTTTAAAAAAAGATTTGCCAGAAGAAGTTCAGCCTGATATTTTAAAAATTTTTTCAGTAGAGACAATTTCTCATTATCGTTTTATTCCATTTTCAATTGATAAAAAACAGGGAATTTTAGAAGTAGGAATGGTTTTTCCTGATGATATCCAAGCAATGGAAATTATTAAATTTTTAGCTAGGCAAGAAAGATTAAAATTAAAAATTTATCTTATTACCCCCTCAGTCTTTAAAAAATATCTTCAATATTTTCAAAAACCAAAAGAAGAATTTGAGGTCGCCCTAAAGAAATTAAAAATACCAGGCCAGGTAACTGTTTCTCAAAAAACTCAATTAGAATATGAAAAAAAGGCTGCCGAGGAAGCACCAATTGTAAAAATGGTTAATGTAATTTTAAAAGAGGGCGTTGATGGCAATGCTTCTGATATTCACATTGAGCCATTAGCTGATAAAGTAAGAGTTAGATATCGCCAAGATGGAATTTTACATACAAGTTTAACTTTTCCTTTAGAAGCCCTAAATGCGGTGATTGCTAGAATTAAAATTCTTTCTAATTTAAAAATTGATGAAACAAGAATTCCTCAAGATGGCCGTTTTTCTTTAGTCTTTGGAGAAAAAAGAATCGATTTTAGAGTTTCGACTTTTCCAACAATTTTTGGCGAAAAAGTAGCAATAAGAATTTTAGACCCGACTCAAGGTTTAAGATCTTTAGAAGCGCTTGGCCTTTCAAAAAATCATTTCGAAATTTTGCAAGAAACAATTTTAAAGCCGTATGGAATGATTTTAGTTACAGGTCCTACTGCTTCTGGTAAAACTACAACTTTATACTCAATTTTGACTAAACTTGATCGAGAAAGATCGAATATTATAACTTTAGAAGATCCGGTTGAATATTTTATAGAAGGAATTAATCAGTCTCAGATAAGGCCTGAAATTGGTTGGAGTTTTTCCCAAGGCTTAAGACAAATATTACGTCAGGATCCGAATGTAATTATGTTAGGAGAAATAAGAGATAAAGAAACAATTGATTTGGCCGTCCATGCCGCTTTAACTGGTCATCTTTTTTTAAGCACTTTGCATACTAATAATGCTATTGGTGTAATTCCTAGAATGATTGACATGGGAGTTGAAAATTATCTCATTCCTTTAACTTTGAGCTTAACAATTAGCCAAAGATTAGTTAGAAAACTTTGCCCTGTTTGTAAGAAAAAAGTTGAACCTACCAAAGCAATCGAAGATTACATTAGAGAAAAAATTAAAAATCTTCCTGAATCAATTCAAAAAGAAATTCCTAAAGAAATTGAAATTTATGAACCTCAAGGTTGTAAAGAATGCGCTTTCAAAGGTTATTCAGGCAGAGTAGGTTTGTTCGAAGTTTTGAAAATGACTGATAACTTAGCCAAATTAATTAATAAAGAAGCAATTTCAGAAGAAGAAATTTTAAAAGAAGCCAGAAAAGAAGGCTTTATAACAATGGAAGAAGATGGAATTTTAAAGGTCTTAAAAGGCATTACTTCTTTTGAAGAAGTAATGAGAGTAGCAAAAGAAAAATAAAACTATGTCAGAAAGCAAACAATTAGAAAACACTCAAATCTTGTTAGTTGAAGATGATCCATTTTTAATTGATATTTATACCAAAGAATTTGAAAGGTTTGGTTATCAAATTGGGGTAGTGACAAGAGGAAACGAGGTTTTAGATTATTTAAAAAATCATAAAGTAAGTTTAATTTTATTAGATATTTTATTGCCGGGAATATCTGGTTGGCAAATTTTAGAAGAAATCAAAAAAGATGAAAATACAAAAGATATTAAAATTATTATTTTAAGCAATATTTCGAGTAAAGAAGATATAGAAAAAGCTTTTTCTCTTGGTGCTGAAAAATATTTGGTAAAAGCCCATTATCTTCCAAAAGAGGTTATTGAAGAATCATTAAAATCACTAAATAAATAATATGGATTATAAAAAATACCTTTTTTATCTATTAGATTTAGCCTTGAGAGATGATAGCGTTTCTGATATTCATTTAGTTGCTAATTATAAACCATTTTTTAGAAAAAATGGCAAACTTTTCGAATTAGAAAAAGAACAAATTCTTACTCCTGAAATGACCGAAAATTTCGCTTTTACAATGATGCAAGAAGAACAAAAAGAAAAATTTTTGAAAGAAAGAGACATTGATTTTTCTTTTGCTTTTGAAAATAAAACGAGATTTAGAGTAAATGTTTTTTTTCAAAAGGGCAACATTAGTTTAGCTTTAAGATTAATATATCCTCGAATTAGAACAATTGAAGAATTAAATTTACCTCCTGTATTGCATAAATTTGCTCAAGCTAATCAAGGTTTAGTTTTAATTACTGGCGCTTCTTCTCAAGGGAAATCAACCACTTTAGCTGCCCTTATTGATGAAATTAACCATTCAAGATGCGAACATATTATTACAATTGAAGATCCTATTGAATATATTTTTATCCCAGACAAATCTTTAATAGAGCAAAGAGAAATTTATTATGATACCATTAGTTTTAGAAGAGCTCTAAGGGCCACTTTAAGAGAAGATCCAAATGTAATTATGGTAGGAGAATTAAGAGATTTAGAAAGTATTTCAACCGCATTAACAGCAGCTGAAACTGGGCATTTAGTTCTAGCAACTTTACATACCAATTCAGCCGATCAAACAATTCATAGAATTGTTGATGTTTTTCCAGCTATCCACCAAAATCAAATTAGGGCCCAGTTGGCCGGAGCTTTATTTGGAGTTGTGGCTCAAAGATTAGTTCCTTCTTTAGACGGCGGTTTTGTTCCAGCTTGTGAAGTGATGTTTAATAATTCGGCAATTGCTAATTTAATCAGAGAGAATAAAATTCATGAGATTCCAGCCATTATTGAAACTTCGGCTGAAAGCGGAATGATACCCTTGAATAAAGCTTTAGTTGATTTAGTGAGATTAAAGAAAATTTCCAAAGAAACAGCTCTTAATTATTCTTTGAATCCAAAAGATTTAATCTCAAGACTAATGACTTTTAAACTATGAGATTTTCTTATGTTGCTAAAACAAAAGATGGCAGGATTCAAAAAGGATTTATAAATTTTGATTCCCGCGAGGAGGCTTTTAATGCTCTCTCAAAATATGATTTAATTCCTCTTTCTCTTAACCCCAAAAAAGAAGAACTATTTTCTTTTAAAAAGAAAATTAGTTTAAAAGAACTTGTTTTTTTTACCAGACAAATGAGCACAATGCTAAAATCATCACTTTCGATTTTAGAAACGCTTCGAACTCAAATTATTGAAACTGACAATCCTTATTTCCGAGAAAAATTGTTTAACATTGCTCAAATTGTTGAAAGTGGTGGTACTTTTTCTCAGGCTATTTCTCTTTACCCTGATGTTTTTAATCAATTTTATTTAAATATGATAAGATCAGCTGAGGCTACAGGTAAATTAAGCGATGTTTTGAGTTATTTAGCCAATTACTTAGAAAAAAATTACAAGCTTCAAGCTAAAATTAAAAGCGCAATGGTTTACCCAGCTTTTATTATTTTAGTTTTAATTGCGGCGATATTTTTAATGACTTTCTTTGTTTTGCCACAATTAACTCCTGTTTTTGAAACTTTTGGTGAAAACTTGCCATTAATTACTAAAGTTGTTTTAAAATTCACTGATTTTTTTAGAAAAGAAGGCTGGATTATTTTTTTAATTCTAATTTTAGGTTTGGCTTTAGCCTATTTTATTTTAAGGAAAAAAAATATCAGCGCTAATCGATTTGAAAGGCTTATTTTTAAAATACCAATTATTAATGATTTTTATAAAAAATTTCAGGTAGCTAGTATTTGTGGCAATGTTAGCGCTCTTTTAGGCGCTGGCTTGCCAATTGTTCAGGCCTTTAAAATTGCCGGTGATATTTTGCAAAGCCCAACTTATAAACAAATTATTTCTGAAGCTCAAAAAGAAATTGCTCGTGGCGAGACAATTAGCTCAGTTTTTTCTAAATATCCAACCTTTATTCCTTCTTTTGTTATTCAAATGACTTCAGTAGGTGAAAAGTCGGGTAATATTGAAGAATTGCTTTCTCAAACTAGTACCTTTTTTCAAGATGAAATTGATCGTTTTGTTGAAAATTTACCATCTTTAATTGAGCCCGCTTTATTGGTTATTTTAGGTATCGGCATTGGAATTTTGGTTATTGCTATTTATATCCCAATTTTACAAGTTGGCTTTAGCAGTTTCCAAGGAATGTAAAATCTGCTCTTGACATAAAAATATAAAATTATAAAATTTAATAAAGGTCGAAAGCAGCGTTATTATAATTGCGCTGCAAAAATATTTAACTTTAAATAATCTATATTCCAAAAATCTATGTCAAAAGGTTTTACCCTAATCGAGTTATTGGTTGTTATTACCATTATCGGTATTTTAGCTGGTGTAGTTTTAGTTTATTTCCCAACAGCTACTAAAGCTGCCAAAGATTCAAGAATTGTCTCAGCCATCGGCCAAGTTAGAACTATTATGCAGTATATTTATGGCACTGATGGCAATTATGATAATTTTAGTTGTAGCTCTACTGCTGAAATACAAAGCCTTTGTGCTGAAATTAAAAGTAATAATGGCGGAATCGATGCAGTAATTGGAAAGGCTCCACTAACTAATTCTACTTCAAGTTGTATTTATAGCCAATTAACTTCTAAAACAAGCTATTGGTATTGCGCTGATAGCACTGGCAAGGCAGGTTATACTACTTCTAATCCTTCTGCTAGCTGCAAAACTGACGGGAGTAGCGCTGTTTGTCCGACTGTTTATTAAATAAATTAATATTTTTAAACCAATATTTATGTCAAAAGGTTTTACCCTAATCGAGTTATTGGTTGTTATTACCATTATCGGTATTTTAGCTGGTGTAGTTTTAGTTTATTTCCCAACAGCTACTACAGCTGCCAAAGATTCAAGAATTGTCTCAGCTATCGGCCAAGCTAGAACTATTATGGCTTATCTTTATGCTATTGATGGTAGTTATGTTAGTTTTAGCTGTAGCTATCCTGATATGGCTCCTCTTTGCGCCGAAATATCTAATAATGGTGGTGCAGCTAATATTCAAAAAACCAGTAATAATGCAGCTGCTTGTATTTATAGCAAACTAAACGCTAAAGCGAACTATTGGTATTGCGCTGATAGCACTGGCAAAGCAGGTTATACTACTACTTCACCAGCTACAACTAACTATTGTACCGGTGGTACAACAGCCGTCTGCCCGCCTGTTTATTAAAATTTTTAAAGATATTTTTAAAAACGCCAGTTCTTGCTAACTGGCGTTTTTGAATTATAATTATATTATGATTAAAATTTTCTTGGTGCTTTTTTTTGTCTTTGGGACTATTATCGGTAGTTTTTTAAATTCAGTTATTTTTCGAACCCAGAAAGGGGAAAGTTTTTTAAAAGGAAGAAGCTATTGCCCGAAATGTAAACACACTCTCTCTTTTTTCGATTTAATTCCAATTTTTAGCTTTATTTTTTTAAAAGGTAGATGTCGCTATTGCCAAGAAAGAATATCTTGGCAATATCCTTTAGTTGAGATAGCAACTGGAATTATCTTTTCGTTTACTTTTTATAATTTTCAAAACTCCCTCAATAATTTCTATAATCTTTTTTATTTTATTTTGGTATTAGTTATTTTTTGTTTTTTAATTTTAATTTTTGTTTATGATCTTAAAACCTCATTAATTCCAGATAAATTTTTATTAACAATAATTTTCTTATCTTTAGTTTTAAATTTCAAAAAGATTTTTTTAAATTTCTCTTTTAAAAATACAATTTTAATTTTTTTGCCTGCTCTTTTTTTATTTTTATTATATTTTTTTTCTAAAGAAAAATGGCTTGGCTTTGGTGATGTCGAAATTGCTTTATTTATGGGGGCGTTTTTGGGTTGGCCAGATGTCATTTTGGGTTTATTTTTGGCTTCTTTTTTAGGTTCGATTGTTGGCACTTTTTTAATTTTTCTTGGAAAAAAAACTCTTAAGTCCCAAATTCCTTTTGGTCCATTTTTAGTTTTAGGAACTTTTTTAACTTTCTTTTTTGGGAAAAATATTCTAAACTGGTATTTAAATAAAATATTATTTTAAACTATGTCAAAAATAAAAGGATTTACTTTATTAGAACTCTTAATTACGATTTCAATTATTGGCATATTATCTTCTTCTTTTCTTTTATCTCAACCAAGATTTGCAAAACAAACTGCTCTTCAAAGAGCCGCCTATCAGCTTTCTAAGGATATAAGAGATGTTCAAGAAATGGCCTTAGCTACCAATTTACAAGTCTGTCCGAGTGGTACTTTTAAAGGTTTTGGAGTCTATTTTGATATAAACTCTTCAAGGGCGACATATCAATTATTTTATAAGTGTGATAGTGCTAGAAACATTATTAAAACAATTAATTTAGAAGCAGGTATTTCAATTCAAAACCTATCTCCTGCCTCTCCTTTAGAAATTTTGTTTGAACCTCCAGACCCAATTGTTTATATTAATAATAATTCTTGGAGCCAAACAGAGGCAGAAATTACTTTAATTTCCTCTTATGATCCCTCTCGAACAATAAAAATAAAAGTTAACAATACAGGAAGGATTTCTATAGAATAAAATTATGAAAAAAAGTTTTACCTTAGTAGAAACAATTATTGCTATCACTATATTTTCTATTGGCGTAGTTGGAATTTTTTCTTCTTTTCCAAAAGTGATTGAATATTTTACCCAAAGCCGAGATAGATTTATCGCCTCTCAGTTAGCCCAAGAGGGCTTAGAGATTGTTCGAAATATAAGAGATAGTAATTATATTCAAAAAAATAATTGGCTAACTAATCTTTCAAATGGAGATTATATTTTACAATATAACAGTACTTCTTTATTGCCTTATCAAGATATTCCTTTAAAAATTTCTAGCGATAATCTTTACAATTATACTGACGGTAATAATACTAAGTTTAAGAGAAAAATCACTATCGAAAATATTAATGCCACAACTACAAGGATAACAGTAACAGTTTCTTGGTTAGGTAAAGGTTCTCCATTTGTAGTTAGAGAAATTTTATATAATTGGAAATAAAATATGAAAAAAGGAGTTACCTTAGTTGAACTTTTAGTGGCTATTTCTATTTTTTCAATTACAATTATAGCCTTTATGAATTTATTTACTAAGGCTATAAATTATTATCGGGAAAATCTTATCGAAAATTATCTTTTAGATAGCTCATCTTATCTCTTAGATTATCTTGCTAGGGCTTTAAGAATGGCCCAAAAAGATGTTCAAGGAACCTGTATTGGCCAAAATTTAAATTATTATCAAAGCGATCCTAATAGAATTAAATTTTTAAGCTCAAAAGGAGAGTGTATTAAATTTTATTTACAATCTAATCAACTAATGATTTCTAAATCAAATATTTCTTTGCCAATTAATCCATCAAATTTATTAGTTGAAGATTTGAAGTTTAAAATTTTAGGTGAAAGCCAAGATGATAATTTGCAGCCAAGAGTAACCATAGTTTTAAAATTAAAGAACAATACTCAACCTCCAAAAACATTTATAGTCCAAACGACTATTTCTCAAAGACAGTTAGATGTTCAATATTAAATAAAATTTATGGTTATAAAGAAAAAAATGTTAAAACTAAAAAAAGGCTCATCTTTATATTTAGTTATTTTAATAATGTTAGCTCTTTTTTCGATTAGCATCTTTTTAATTAATATTACCGTGCAATCGACAAGAATTTATTTTGGTATTGGTAACTCGGTGATTGCTTTTTTTGCTGCCGATACTGGAGCTGAAAAAATTTTATATGATCTTTACAAAGGAGATTATCAGCCAACAGTAATTGGCTGTCCTTATCCTGAATGGCAAAATTTAGATAGTACTGGAGCTAAATATAGTGTTTGTGTTGCCTCGACTAGCCCTAAAGTGATAATTTGGACAACTGGACTATATTCAGATACCAAAAGAAGAATCGAACTAACTTTTTAATTCGATATGAATTATAGTTTATTGAGAAAAATTAATTTCAAAATTTTAATTCCAGCAATTTTGCTAAATATTATTGGTCTTTTATCAATTTCTGGGTTAGATTTTCAAGGTAGCAATTTATTTTATTTTAAAAGGCAATTATTTTTTTTAATTTTTTCTTTATTTTTATCAGTATTATTAAGCATTATTGATTTAAATTTCTTAAAGCACAATTTTTCATTGATTCTAATTTTTTATTTCCTTTTTAACCTTTTATTATTATTAGTTTTATTTTTTGGGAAAACTGTTCATGGTACAAAAACTTGGTATCAATTTTGGATGTTTTCTTTTGATCCAATTTTCTTTGCCCAGATTATTTTAATTTTATTATTATCTTCATTTTTTTCAAAAAAACATTTGGAAATTAATAGTTTGAAAACTATTTTAACATCTTCTTTCTATCCGTTAGTGCCATTTTTACTAATTTTATTACAACCAAATTTAGGCTCTGCCTTGACGATTTTGGTTATTTGGCTTGGAGCTTTGATCTTCTCTGAAATTAAAATGAAAAACATTTTAATTTTAGTTTTGATTGGTTTAGTCTTTTTTTCTTTGGGTTGGTTTTATTTTTTAAAAGATTATCAAAAAAATCGGATTTTAGTTTTTTTGAATTTGAAAGAAGATAGATATGGAATTTCTTGGAATCAAAATCAATCTAAAATTGCCATTGGTTCTGGAAAAATTTTTGGTAAAGGAATTGGCAAGGGTTCTCAAACACGATATGGGTTTTTGCCAGCAGCTAGAACAGATTTTATTTTTTCAGCCATTGCTGAAGAAATGGGATTTGTTGGCATTTCAATCCTTTTATTTTTATTTTTAATTCTTTTTGTTAGTCTTATTAATATTGCCCTAAAAGCTAATTCAAATTTTTTAAAACTTTTAGCTGGCAGCTTTTCTTTTTTAATTCTGGGCGAAACTTTTATTAATATTGGTATGTGTCTTGGAATTTTGCCAGTTATTGGTATTCCTTTGCCTTTTGTAAGTTATGGCGGCTCTCATTTATTAGCTTCTTATTCTGCTTTAGGAATAATTTTATCATTTGAAAAAATTGACAAATAAAATTAAATATGGCACAATGTAATAATTTATATGGAAGCAGATTTTAAAACTATAACTTTAAACTTACTTTCAAATCTTTCTTCGAGGCAGCGAGAGGTAATCGAAAGAAGATATGGACTTTTCGGCAAAAAAAGAGAAACTTTAGAAAATATTGGGGAGCGCTTTGGAATTACTAGGGAAAGAGTGAGGCAAATACAAAATAATGCTTTAAAGCATATTCAAAAAAAATTAGAAGGAAAAGAAATTAAAGAAATTTTTAATTATTTTGAAAACTATCTTTTTTCTGTTGGTGGTGTTAGAAGAAAAGATTTAGTCTTAAAAGCTCTTGGGAACTCAGCTTTAGAAAATGAAATTAGTTTTCTAATAAGTTTAGATAAAAAAATTCTTGAAATTAGAGAAAGTGAAAAATTTTATTCTTTTTATAGTCTTGGCGAAGAATTGTCCCAAAAAATTGTTTCGATTTGTGATAATTTAGAAAACTATTTAAACAAAGAAAAAAAATTACTTTCGAAAGAAGATATTTTAAAGTTATTCCCTTCTGAAAAATCTGAAGCGATTTTTTCAGCTATCGAAATTTCCAAAAATATTAAAGAAAGCTATCTTCAAGGTTATGGTTTGACATCTTGGCCAGAAGTTTCGCCTAAAGCAATTAATGACCGAATTTATATTGTTTTAGAAAAAGAAGGTAAGCCACTGCATTTTCGAAAAATTACTGAAATTTGTAATAATTTATTTGCTAATAATTCAAAAAAATTTATTGTTCAAACTGTCCATAATGAATTAATTAGAGATAAAAGATTTGTCTTAGTTGGCAGAGGAATTTATGCCTTAAAAAAGTGGGGTTATGAAGAGGGAACAGTAAAAGAGCTTATTTTCAAAATTTTAAAAGAAAGTAATAAACCTTTAACTCGAGATGAAATTTTAGAAAAAATTTTGAAACAAAGGCAAATTAAACCCACAACAGTCTTAGTTAATCTTTATGATAAAAGATACTTCCAGCGAGATAATCAGGGTGGATATTACTTAAAAGTAAGTCTCATTTAAAATGGATATTAACTATATTCTCACTTTACTATTACCAAATATTTTTTTTATTCTCTCATTGATCTGGAAGATAATTTCTACTTGGTGGTGGTTCTTTTTACCATTTTTGCTTTGGAAACCGCTGATTTTTTATTATTTTTGTTATATCCAAGACATGTGGTATGTAAAAAATGTTGATCCGATTTTAATTGAGGTTAAATTTCCGAGAGAAATTACAAAGCCAATTAAAGCAATGGAACAAGTAATTGAAAATTTTTGGACCATTTACGACCCACCGGATTGGAAAGAAACTTGGTTTGAAGGCAAGTTTTTAGTTAGTTTTGCAATGGAAATTGCTAGCATTGATGGTAAGGTTCATTTTTTTATTAGAATTCCAAAACGAATGAAAAAAATTTTTGAATCAGCAATTTATTCTCAATATCCAGAAGTAGAAGTTGAAGAAGTTGAAGATTATACTAAAAAGGTTCCAGAAGATATTCCAAATAAAGTTTGGGATTTATGGGGTTGCGATATTACTCTTTTAAACAAAACTTATTTTCCAATTAAAACTTATGAAATGTTTTTCGAACCAAATCCAGAGATGAAAGAAGAAAAAAAAATAAATCCTCTTGCTGTTTTAGTCGAAGGAATGGCTGACTTAAAGGAAGGCGAACAAATGTGGTTTCAAATTAGAGCAAAACCAATTGCTTCTGAAAATAATTGGGTTAAAGAGGCCCAAAAAGAAATTGCTAAAATGGCTGGCAGACAAGTTGAAGAAATTGAAGATAAAAGAACGATTATTGGCGAAGCGGCAAAATTTCTAATTAAAGGCGATATTCCATTTACTCCTTTAGAAGCGAAGAAAGAAGAATCTATGCCAGGTTTAAGATTGCTCCAGGTAGAGCAAGAAATTATTAAAGAAATTAATAAAAAAATCTCAAAACATGGTTTTGAAACAAATATTCGATTTGTTTATATTGGGAAAAGAGAAGTTTTTAGCAAAACAAGGATTAGGTTAATGATTAATTTTCTTTCTGGCTTATCGTTACCAGGATTAAACGGTTTAAGGGTAACTAATACCACCAAAGTTTCTCCACCGGCTTTTGCTAGGCAACTTAAAGTTTACAAAAAGCAAAGAGCAATGTTTAGAAGGTATAAAAGAAGATATACTCCTTATTATCCTTTGCCAGGAGGAGTCTATGTTTTAAATGCCGAAGAATTAGCTACCTTGTTCCATTTTCCAGGTTCATCAGAAGTTTCAAGCCCGGCTTTAGAAAGAATTGAAACAAGAAAAACAAGCCCGCCTCCATTTTTGCCAGTTGAAGAATAAAAAATATGGCTGATATAAATTTTATTGGTTATACAAATTTTAGGCAAGAATATAAAAAGTTTGGAATCAAATTAGACGATAGAAGACGTCATATTTATATTATTGGGAAAACTGGTATGGGAAAGTCAGAACTTTTAAAGAATATGGCTATTCAAGATATTGTTTCTGGAAAGGGAATCGCTTTTGTTGACCCTCATGGTGAAGTAGCTGAAGACCTTTTAGACTTTATTCCTAAAGAAAGAATTGAAGACACGATTTATTTTAATCCAGCCGATGTTGATTATCCATTTAGTTTTAATCCTTTAGAAAAAGTTGATTTTGAAAGAAGACACTTAATTGCTTCAGGGTTAATGGGTGTTTTTAAAAAAATTTGGCCTGATGTTTGGTCGGCGAGAATGGAATATATTCTTAATAATACTATTTTAGCGCTCTTAGAATTTTCAGATTCTACTCTTTTGGGGATTAATCGAATGTTATCTGATCCTCATTATAGAGCTCAGATAGTTGAAAAATTAAAAGATCCAGTAATTAAATCCTTTTGGATAAATGAGTTTAGCCGTTATACTCAAAGATATGAGATAGAGGCAACGGCTGCTATTCAAAACAAAATAGGTCAATTTATTTCAGCGCCCTTAGTTAGAAATATCGTTGGTCAAAAAAGATCAAGTATTGGCATTAGCGAAATAATGCAAGAAGGGAAGATTTTAATTTTAAATTTGTCTAAGGGAAAAATTGGAGAAGATGCTTCAAAACTATTAGGTGGTCTTTTTATAACAAAGCTTCAATTAATGGCAATGGCTCGAGTTGATATACCAGAAGAAAAAAGAAGAGATTTTTTCTTATATGTAGATGAGTTTCAAAATTTTGCTACAGAAAGTTTTATTAATATTCTTTCTGAAGCTAGAAAATATCATCTTTGCTTAATTCTAGCTCACCAATATATTGCTCAATTAGAAGAGGGAATTAGAGAAGCAATTTTTGGTAATGTAGGTACTTTAATAACTTTCAGAGTTGGGGCAGAAAATGCTGAATATTTAGAAAAAGAATTTATGCCATATTTAAAAGCCGAAGACTTAATTAACTTGCCAAAATATCAAATTTATATAAAATTGATGGTAGATGGAATTACAGGCCCGCCTTTCTCGGCAACGACTTTAGAGCCAGCCAAAAAACCAGAAAAAAATTATAGAAATGAAATTATAGAATACAATCGAGAGAAATATTCGAGAAAAAAGGAAGAAGTTGAAGAAGAAATTGCTTTAGAAACTCAAGGAAATGTTGTCGAAAAGAAACAAAAAAGTTTTTTGGCTCAGTGTCAAAATTGTGGTAAAATAATTGAACTTCCATTTAGACCAAGCCCAAAGAAACCAATTCTTTGTGAAGATTGTAAAAAAAAGTTAGAAAAAGACAAAGACCTTCAAAAGTCAATTAGCCTTGAAGAATTGTCAAAAGAGAAACCAGTTTTGTTCTCAAAAGGGAAGAAAGAAAAAATAAAACCTCAGGAAGAAGAGGTCAAAAAAGTTTTAAAGGAAGTTTTAGAAACAACTAAAGAAGAAAATTCAATAAAAAAAGACAATGATAAAAACAAAAAAGGCGAAATAAGACCAGGCGAAGCAATAAACTTATGACAGAAATTAAAAATTTTGATTTTTCAAATAAAAGAGTTCTTTTAAGATGCGATTTTAATCTTCCTGTTAACCAAGATGAAATTTTAGGTAATTTAAGGTTAGAGAGAACAAAAAAAACCATTGATTTTTTGAAAGAAAAAAAGGCAAAAATTATTTTATTATCTCATTTCGACGATCCTCAAAAAATTTCTAATTTAAGAGAAAGAAAAGAAAAATGTTCTTTTGAGAAATTGCTACCAAGAATTGAAAAAGTTTTAGGGAAGATAAAATTTGTGCCAGAAGTTATAGGCAAAAAAGTTGAAAAAGAAATAGAGAAGATGGAGCCAGGTGATATCCTTTTGGTCGAAAATTTAAGATTTGAAAAAGGTGAAGAAGAAAATGATGAGGAATTTGCAAGAGAACTTTCAAAATTAGGCGATGTTTATATTAATGAAGCATTTAGCGCCTCTCACCGAGAACATGCTTCAATAGTTTCATTGCCAAAATTTTTGCCAAGCTTTTTAGGCTTTAGTTTTCAAGAAGAAGTTGATAATTTATCAAGAATTTCCCAATCTTTTACAAGGCCCTTGGTTATTATTATCGGAGGGGTTAAGATTTCCTCAAAATTAAAATTTATTGAAAAATTTATTGAACTTGCTGATCATATTTTATTTGGCGGAAAGGTGGCTAATGAGATTTTAAAAATTAAGGGAATTTACATTGGTAAACCGTTGGCTGAAGAAGATGATGAAATAATCGAGAAAATTAAAAAAATTCAGCTCACAGACCCCAAAATTCATTTACCCGTTGATGCTATTGCTTCTTTAGATGAAACTGGCAACTTAACAAAAAGAATTGTTGCCCCAGCTATGGTTAGAAAAGAGGAAGAAATTTATGATATTGGCCCTGATACTATTTATACTTGGAAACAGATTATTTCTGAAAGCAAAACTGTCTTTTGGTCTGGGCCCTTAGGTTTTTACGAAAATCCTAATTTTGAATTAGGTACAAAAGAAATTGCCAGCTTTATTACTTCAAATCAAAAAATTTTTAGTCTTGCAGGTGGTGGTGATACTATTGCCGCTCTTTCAAAATTTAATTTGTTAGATAAATTTTCATATATCTCAACCGGTGGAAGTGCAATGTTGGAATTTTTATCTCAAAATACTCTTCCTGGGATAGAGGCTCAAAAGAAATATAAAGTTTAAAAAGAAAATGAAAAACAAAGAACCTGAATTAAAAAATTTAAAAGAAATTAAATCTAGAATTTTAAAAGCTTTAAAAAAAAAGGAGAATATTATTCTTTTTGGCGACGCCGATCTCGATGGAATAGCTTCGGTAATTATATTAGAAGAAACAATCCAATCATTAGGGGCCTTGAAACCAAATATTTATTTTCCAAATAGAGAGAAAGATGGCTATGGTTTGCAAGAAGAAAGTTTAGAATATTTAAAAAAATATTTACCTGCAATTTTAATTTTGTTAGATTGCGGTATTGGCAATATTAAAGAAGTAGAGTTAGCAAAAGAAATGGGCTTTGAAGTTATTATTATTGACCACCATGAAATTTTAGATAATTTACCAAAAGCAGATTTAATTTTGAACCCGAAACAAAAAAACGATAAATATCCTTTTAAATCTTTTGCAAATTGTGGTCTTTGTTTTAAATTAGCTGAAAAGCTTTTTGATAAAGATTTTTCTCCAGGGATTAAAAAAACTTTCTTAGAATTAGTGGCTTTAGCTACAATTGCTGATATGATGCCTCTTGAAGATGAAAATTTAGAATTTGTTCAAGAAGGTATTGAGGGCATTGAAAATAGTTTTAGGCCGGGCATTTTAACCATTTTAGAACTGGTTAGAGCAAACAATGTTTTGTCTAATAATTTTGATCTAATTAGAAAATCAGCCTCTATATTAAATATTTCTGAGCAAGAAGATCATCTTACTCAATCTTATTTGCTATTAACTGAGAAAGATATTAATCGGGCTAGAGAGTTAGCAAAAATTATTTTTGAAAATGCCCAAAGAAGGTATGCTCAAATTGAAGAAATTACTGAAGAATTAATTCAAACCATTGATTCCACTTCGAAATTTATTATTATTGGCTCTAAAGATATACCTTTGGTAGCAACAGGAGCAATTGCCTCAAGATTGTGTCAAAGATTTCAAAAACCGGTATTTATTTTTCATCAAGGAAAAGAGTTTTCTCGAGGCTCTGTGAGAACTCCTCAAGGTATAGACAGTGTCGAAATTCTTAAAAAATCATCCCAATTTTTGTTAGAAGGTTTTGGCGGACACCCGCCAGCAGCTGGTTTTGCGATTAGAAATGAAAACTTGGAGAGTTGGAAAAAATATTTGCAAGACTATTTTAAAAGTATTTAAACAACCTATAATCAATTTATCATTTTTTGAAAAATCTTTTTTTAATTTATTTTTTTATGAAATCTTTTAAAAAAATCATTATTAATATTGATGGTGGCTCAAGAGGAAATCCAGGTCCTTCGGCTCTGGGAGTTGTTATTAAAGATGAAGATAAAAATTTTTTAAAATCTTATTCAAAATTTTTAGGAACTCTAACAAATAATCAAGCAGAATATCAAGCTTTAATTTTTGCTTTAAAAAAAACTAAAGCTCTTTTTGGTAAAGAAAAAATTAAAAATCTACCAATTGAGATTAGAACCGATTCTGAACTTTTATATCATCAAGTGACTGGTAAATATAAAATTAAAGAGAAAGAAATTCAAAGCCTTTTTGTTGAATTTTGGAACGAAAAAATAGATTTTGGCAATTTAACTTTTAAATTAATTAAAAGAGAAGAGAATACCGAAGCTGATAAACTTGTTAATCTAGCTTTAGATAACTTATATTGACAAGTTAATATATTTATTTTTAAATATATTAGGCAAGTAAGCAAGGCAATCGCCCTGCCTCAACGGCAGGTCGCCGAAGAGGCGATTCTGCCTCACCGCTGGGGAGGAAAGTCTGAACACCCTCAGCTATATTAGCTGATAAAACGTTCTGGGTAATACCCAGCCGCCGTGAGGCGAGAGGTGCGAACAGAGACGGTTTTACCAGCGATGGTAAAACCACCCTCGATTTTTAGAGGGTGTAGCTTGGTGATAAGGTTTATTTTTAAGATAGACCAAAAGCCAAGGGTGAAACGGCTAAATCCTGACGGGGTGCAAGGCTAAATTTTGGTAAGCCGCTTGAGCCTATAAGCAATTATAGGCCTAGACAAATGATTGCCACTCCTTTTTAAGGAGACAGAATTCAGCTTATTGCTTACTTGCCTTTTTTTAATTGATGATAAGTCCAAGATTTTTAAACACTCGCGAATAATCACGAATTTGGGCACGGATATCACGAATTTATTTTATCCGCCGAAGGGGCGAGATCGCCACTTCGGCGACTCGCCGTAGAGGCGAGTTTCCCTAGGTCTGACCTAGGCGTTGCTTAATCTGGGTAAGCAATGGGCCCTGTTGCTTAACCTGGGTAAGCAATAATAAATCAAAAATCAAAGACCAAAGACCAAAAACATAGATGAAAAATATAAAAATTAAAGGCAGATGACAGAACAATTTAGAAATTCTAATTTTATCTTTTCATCTTTCATTTTTGTTTTTGATTTTTGGTCGCCACTTCGGCGACCCGCCGTAGGGGCGAGATTTTAATCTTTGGTCTTTGTTTTTGGTGTTTGGAATTTTGTTTAGAATTTAGATTTTAGGATTTAGAATTTAAAATTATACAATTTTATGCCAAAATTTTTTGCTCTTGCTAATACTGATAAATTTGGTAATAATATTAATTACTAAAAGTAATTTAGAATTAATGATGAAAATAAATAAAATCATTGATCACCAAACAAAAAATATTAATTCAGCTGCTTTAATTTTATCTTTTACTTCTTTGGTTTCTGCAATTTTGGGCTTAATTAGAGATAGATTATTAGCTGGAAGATTTGGGGCTGGTAATGAATTAGATATTTATTATACTTCTTTTAAAATTCCTGATTTTCTAACAATGGTTTTAATTATGGGATCTGCTTCGGCAGCTATTATACCAGTTTTTACAAGCTATTTAGTCCGCTCTAAAAAAGATGCTTGGAAATTTTTAGCCAATATTTTAAATATATTTTTATTTTTACTTTTAATTATTTCTTTAGTTTTGATAATTTTTACCCCTCAATTAATTAAAATTATTGCTCCAGGTTTTGTTGGCTCTAAAAGAGAACTAACAATTCTTTTAACAAGAATAATGTTTTTAAGCCCATTTTTAATTGGTATAGGCAATATTTTATCTTCAGTTTTGTGCGTTTTTAGAAGATTTTTAGTTGCTTCTCTAACGCCAATTGTTTATAATCTTGGAATTATTTTTGGTATTTTGTTTTTAGCCCCTAAATTTGGTTTAGTTGGTTTATCTCTTGGAGTTGTTTTTGGGGGGATTTTTTATCTTTTAATCCAATTGCCAGCTCTTCTCCGGCTTGGCTTTTCTTTGCAGAAAATTTTAGATTTTAAAGAAGAAAATGTTAAAAAAGTAATTAAGTTGGCTATTCCTAGATCAATTGGATTAGCAGCAACTCAAATTAATATTTTATTGGTTACTAAAGCTGCCTCTTTATTGCCGAGTGGAAGTATTGCTATTTTTAATTTAGCTGAAAATTTGAGTAGACCAGCTGTAAATCTATTGGGCTCTTCTTTTGCGAGCGCTCTTTTTCCAGCTTTATCTCTATCCTTTTCTAAAGGTAAAAATGAAAAAATTTTAAAGTTATTTAATCAGTCTCTGGCTAAAATTCTTTTCATAATTTTTATTTTAACTATTTTAATTTTTTCTTTGAGGAATTTTATTGTCAAAATTATTTTTGAAACTGGAATTTTTAAAGTCAGTGATGTTCAATTGACAGCAGCCTGCCTTGGAATTTTTGCTTTAAGTTTGTTTGCTCAAAATCTAAATATATTATTTGCTCAAACTTTTTATGCTTTAAATAATACAAAAATTCCAGCTCTCTGTGCTATTTTTGGAATGACTTTTAATATTGTATTCTATTTTATTTTTATTAAAACATTACCTCCAGAAAATTTTCTTTCATCTTTTTTAATTAAAATTTTGAAGGTTTATGAAATTAAAAATGCTAAATTACTTTTGCTTACTTTTGGTTATTGTTTTGCTAGCATAGTCCAATTTTCTTTTCTTTACTATTTTTTAAAAAAAGAACTTAAAAATTTAAAATAAGATATGGAAGAAATTAGAAATTTTTGTATTATTTCTCATATTGATCACGGAAAATCGACATTAGCCGATAGATTTTTAGAAATAACCGGGACTATTCCAAGAGAAAAACTTAAACCCCAATATTTAGATTCGATGAATTTAGAAAGAGAAAAAGGGATTACAATTAAGATGCATCCAGTAAGAATGGTTTTAGATATTAAAAATCTTGATGTATTTAAAGAAGGCAGCATTCGAGACTTAGAAGCTAATCAAAAGTTTATTTTTAATTTAATTGATACTCCTGGCCATGCTGATTTTTCTTACGAAGTTTCTAGAAGTTTAGCTGCGGTTGAAGGAGCAATTTTATTAGTTGATGCCACTCAAGGAATTCAAGCCCAAACTTTATATAATTTTGAAATGGCAAAAAGGCAAGGCTTAAAAATTATTGGAGCTGTTAACAAAATCGATTTAAAAGAAGCTAGAATAGAAGAAACAAAAAAAGAATTGGCTAAATTAATGGAGGCATCAGAAGAAGAAATTTTTGAGATTTCTGCCAAAACTGGGAAAAATGTTGACTTATTATTAAAAGCAATAATAGAAAAGATTCCTCCACCAGAAAAAATAAATGAAGATTCTTTCAAGGCCCTTATTTTTGATTCCAAATATGATAGCTATTCTGGAGTAATTTTATATGTCCGAATCTTCTCTGGAAAGATTAAAGCTGGCGAAACAATTTATTTTTTAAATAAAAAAATTCAAACAAAAATTAAAGAAGTTGGCTATTTTACTCCAGAATTAAAACCTTTCCTAGAATTAAAAGAGGGTGAAATAGGTTATATTAAAACCAATATTAAGAATCCAGAAGAGGTCATTATTGGAGACACTATTTCTACCAATTTAGAAACAAAACCTTTGCCAGGTTATTCCCAAATTAAACCTGTCTTATATTTAAGTTTGTATCCGGTTAACTCAGATGACTTTACTATTTTAAAAACATCAATTTCAAAACTAAAACTTCAAGATCCAGCAATTTATTTAGAACAAGAATCTAAATATGGTTTAGGCCAAGGTTTTAGGGCTGGTTTTTTAGGAGCCTTGCATGCTGAAATTACGATTAAAAGATTGAAAGAAGAATTTAATTTAGATCTTTTGGCTACTACCCCTCAGGTTGTTTTTAAGGCAGTTTTAAAGTCTGGCAAAGAAACTGATATTTATTCAGCCCAGGATTTTCCAGATTTATCATTAGTTTCTGAAATGAAAGAACCTTATTATGAGTTAGAAATATTAATTCCAAACCAATATTACGATCAAACTTATAAACTTTTGAGAAAATACAAGGGAGAAATTGTCGAAACTAAATTTTTAGGGACAGAAAAAATGATTTTAAAAGTTATAGCCCCTTTAAAAGAAATTATTACTGATTTTTACGAAGACTTAAAAACAATTACTAATGGTTTTGGTTCTTTTAGCGCAAATTTTTATGAATATAGAAGAGCCGATTTAGTGAAATTAGAAATTTTAATTGCTGGTGAAAAAGAAGAATTATTTTCAAAAATTGTTGATAAAGACAAAGCTTTTGAAGAAGGGAAAAAATTATTATTAAAACTAAAAAATGTTTTTCCTCAACAGCAATTTGAAGTTCCTCTCCAAGCTGCAGTTTTTGGTAAAATAGTTGCTAGAGAAGATGTTGCGGCAAAAAGAAAAGATGTTACTGCTCCTTTATATGGTGGAGATTTTACAAGAAAAAGAAAACTTTTAGAAAAACAAAAAAAAGGGAAAAAAGAATTAAAAGAAAAAGGCCAAATTTCAAAGATTCCTAGCGAAGTTTTTTTAAAAATGTTCAGTAATTGAAAAAATATTTTTAAATTTTATAATACAATATGAAAAAAAAGAAAAGAACAAAAAAAGAAAATATATTTTTAAATAGTATTTTACTTTTAATTACTTTTTTGAGTATTTTTACCCTAATTAGATTGAACCTTCAAGTTTTTCAAAAAAGAAGAGACTTAGAAATGCAAAAGAAACTTTTAGAAAAAGAAAGGCAGGAATTGGAGAGTCAAAAACAAGAACTAGAAAATCAGACTAAAATAACTCAAAATCAAGGATTTTTAGAAAAAATAGCCAGAGAAAATTTTAATCTTAAAAAAGAAGGGGAAAAAGTTATTGCTTTCGCTGGATTAGAAAATATTGCTAACCCCCTTCCTAAAGAAAATAATAATAACGAAAATAATCGAAACCAAAACGAAGATATATTTTCAAGAGTAAAGAAATTTTTAGAAAAATTTTTATTTTATAAATAGTTATAGGCTCTTTTACTAAAAGCGAGTGTAGTATAACGGTAGTACGTGACCTTCCCAAGGTCAAGGCGAGGGTTCGACTCCCTTCACTCGCTTTAATTAAGTTGCCGATGTAGCTCAACTGGCAGAGCAGACCCTTCGTAAGGGTAAGGTTGTCGGTTCGATTCCGACCATCGGCTCTTAATTTTAAAAATATGGTAAAAACCCAAGAAGAAAAAGAAGATAAAAAGATAATAGCAGAGGAAGAAGAAATTGAGGAAGACGAAGAAAAAATAAAATTAATAGAAGACCAAGAAAAAGACAAAGATAAATTTGATTTGAAATCAGAGATTGTTCCAATAATTATTTTAATTTTCTCGATTTTAATTTTCTGGTTTATTTCCTCAAGAATTTATCGATAAAAATATGCCAATAGAAAGATCAGCAGGGGGTGTTGTTTTTAGAAAAGAAAATGGCACAATTTTTTATTTGTTGCTTCATTATCCATCTGGTTCAAGAGCAAAAAAAGATTACTGGGATTTCCCAAAAGGGCATATAGAGAAAGGCGAAACCCTAGAAGAAACAGTCAAAAGAGAGATTAAAGAAGAAACAGGGTTAGAAGATATTGAATTTATTGATGGTTTTAAAGAAACAATTAAATATTTTTTTAATTTTCAAGGCAAAAAAGTTTTAAAGTTTGTAACCTTCTTTCTTTTAGAAACACAAGAAAAAGAAGTAAAGATTTCTTCAGAACATATTGGTTATAAATGGCTACCCTTTAAAGAAGCACTAGAATCTCTCAATTTTGAAAATGCCAAAGGTATTTTAAAAAAAGCAAACGATTTTTTAAAGAAAAAATTTAAAATAAATGAAACCTCAAAGTCCTAATTTTGCTAATAGGGTTTATCAAATTGTTAAAAAAATTCCAAAAGGTAAAGTTCTAACTTATAAAGAGGTAGCAAAATTGGCTGGAAAGCCAAGGGCCTGGAGAGCAGTAGGCAATATTTTAAATAAAAACAGTAAGCTTGCAATTCCTTGTTATCGAGTAATTAGATCAGATTGTAAAATTGGGGGTTATAATCAAGGGATAAAAAGAAAAATAGAACTTTTAGAAGCAGAAGGTTTCAAAATTAAAAATGGAAAAATTTTCTTTATTGTTGTATTTCTTTTACAATTTCTTTAAAAACTTCTGGTTCTTCTTTAGCAATTTGTGCCAAAACTTTTCTGTCTAATTTTATATTTTTTTCTTTTAAAAGATGAATAAATTTATTATAAGATAAACCCTGCTCTTTAGTAGCATTACCAATTTGAATTTGCCATAATCTTCTAAAATCTCCTTTTTTCTTTTTTCTGTCTCTATAGGCATAAGACCAAGCTTTCATTAGAGCCTGTTTGGCTGTGGCATATTTTGATTTTCTGCCCCATCTAAAACCTTTTACTTTTTCTAAAAGTTTTTTTCTCCTTTTTCTTGCTGTTTTGCCCTTTTTTACTCTAACCATAAAATTTAAATTTATTTATTAATTTTATCTTTTATTTTTTTTAACACCTCTTTAGATAATGTCCTTACCCTTCTTTTTCTTCTAATTATTTTTCTTCTTTTTTTTGATCTAAAGTGATTTTGACCTGCTGGCAAATGAAGAACTGTTTTCTTCTTTATTTTAAACCTTTTTAATAAAGTTTTTTTCATATTTATTTTTTAGAAACAATAATTGTAATTTTACCTTGCTCTTCTTTTAAATCTCTTTCTATTTTAATTGGTAACCTTTTATTTAATTCGTCTATTATTCGCTGAATTTTTTCTTTGCCCATTTCGGTAAATTTTTTTTGTCTGCCAATTAATTTTAATTCAATTCTGGCTTTATCGCCCCTTTCTAAAAACCTAACAATACTATTTATTTTTGTTTCTATATCGTATTCTGAAATATTAAAACCTAATCTAATATTTTTTAATTCTCCTTCTGTTTTTTTCTTCTTTTCTTTTTTCTTCAATGAATATAAGTATTTACCGTATTCTGTTAATTTACAAATAGGGGGGTTGGTTTTATCGGTGATCAAAATTAAATCTAACCCCTTTTCTTGAGCTATTCTTTGAGCCTCTGTTAAATCAAAAACACCCATATTATTTCCAGCCTCGTCAACTAATCTAATTTTTTCAGCTCTTATTTGATTATTAACTAATATTTTTTTCAATTTTTTCTAATAAAATTATCGACTTTCTATATATTACCAAAAATACTTTATAAATCAAGATTTCGTATTGGGCCATCTAAAATGTAAGTGAAATGGTATTGGTTAAGTCATTTAACAATATAAGCAAAATAAAATAGTCACTGGGTAATCCCTAAAAAATTGAAAAAAAGTGTAGCACCCTAATGTTGTATATTGTTAGAATGCAAAGCGAATAAAATCGAATGACAAAGGAATAATTTTGTGTTGTTTATATAAGAGAGATAATTTTTATATTTTTAATTTCTAATCACTCCTAAGTTAGACCTATGGGTAAATTCTTAAAATTAGTGCCCAAATTCGTCTAAATTCGTTTATTTGAAAATTGAAAATTATTATTGCTTAACCAGGTTTTATTGCTTAACCAGGTTAAGCAATAGAGCCCGTTGCTTACCCAGGAGAAGCAATAATAGAGCCCGTTGCTTACCCAGGAGAAGCAACAAACCCGCCTCAACGGCGGGTCGCCGATGAGGCGACCTAGGTCAGACCTAGAGGTAGATTTGTGATATTCGCGTCCATATTCGTGTGATTCGCGATTTATAAAATTCGTGTATATTCGCGAGTACATCCTAGGTCAGACCTAGGCAATCATTAACCCATAAATATTTGACTTTGAGGAAAATATTGTTGTATAATTAATTAATTCTATGGAGAAAATAAGCTTAGTTGATAAAAGAGATAACATTTTGGGCTACGAAGATTACAAAAATTGTCATCAAGGTAAAGGAATTTTGCATCGTGGTTTTGCAATCTTTCTTTTTAAAGAAGAAAATTTTTCTTCTAAAGAAGATGAGAAAAATATAAAAATTTTACTTCAAAAAAGAAATAATTCTGAATTTTTATGGCCAGAAGTTTTAAGCCCAATTTTAGGTCATCCAAACAAAGATCAAACTTATACTGGTGCTGCTGAATATAAATTAAAAAAGTTTTTTAATTTAAATATTTGGTTGAAAGGTGGCGAAAAAATATTTTATCAAGAAAATTACCAAAAAGATAATCAAAATATTGGCGCAGAGAAAGAACTCTGCACTATTTTTTTTGTAAATTTTAATCAAGATATTAAAGATAATAATTTTCAATGGGTTGATTTTAAGGAATTAAAGAAAGCTTTAGAAAAATCTCCAGAGAAATATCATCCTATTTTAAAACATTCTTTAAAAATATTTGAAGAAAAATTGAAAGAAAAACGACAAGAAGAGGAAATTGCTTTGAAATTAAATAAAATTTTTGATAAATATAACAAGTTAGTTGAACCAACAATTTTAAAAATTTTAACAAGTTTTGTAGATAAAAAGCACCATCAATTAGTTAAATATCCTATTTTAACTGGAGGTAAAAGATTAAGGCCTGCTTTGGCTGTCATAACTTATAATCTTTTTAAGGAAAACAAAAAAGATTATAACTTAAAAGATATTCTTTTTGCTAGCGCTGGTTTAGAAATCATTCATAATTATAGTTTAATAGTTGATGACATTATTGATCATAGTGTTTTAAGGAGAGGTTTACCTACTTGTTGGGCAAAATTCGGAAAATCAATTGCTGAATGTGTGGGTATCGATTATGCAGCCAGTGTTTTTCAAGCTTCTAATTTAACTAATAAACCTAAAGAAATTTCTGAATTATTTGCCAAAGTAATGAAAGAAATTGTTGATGGTGAAATTTTAGACATTTTATTTGAACAAAGAGGTAGGGAAGACGAAAACTATGTAGTTGAAAATAGATATTTTGATATTACTTATGAAGATTACTTAAAGATGGTTAAGAAAAAAACTGGAGCCTTATTAAGAACTTCTTGCCAAGTTGGAGCAATTTTGGCCAATGCTTCTCGAGAAGAAATTAAATTAATTGAAGATTATGGGTTCAATATTGGTATTGCCTTTCAGATTCGAGATGATATTTTAGATATTTTTGGCGAAGAGGAAAAATTTGGTAAAAAAATCGGTAAAGATATTGAAGAAAGAAAAAAAGGCAATACAGTTTTACTTTTTGCTTTAAAAGAACTTTCTAAAAAAGAAGGTAATGAAATTTCGAAGATATTAAGAAAAGAAAAAATTGAGAAAAATGATATTAAGAGAGTAATTAGTTTAGTTAATAAAACTAAAGCTTTAGAAAAATCTCAAAAATTAGCTGAAAGTTTTATTCAAAAAGCTAAAGATAGCTTAAAAAAATTACCTCAAAATAAATGGAGTCAATTTTTAGAAGATATTGCTAATTTTATTATCCAACGCGAAAAATAATTATGGCTCAAATTTTAGAAAATGCTGGTTTTCATAGAATTTTAGCAATCTTAGTAGGCTTAAATGGAGAAAATCCTTTACAGTTAATTGAATTAGCCGGAAGAACTGCCTATCAATCAAGAGAAAAAATTACTCAAGATTCAGCTAAAAAATTTGCTGAAATGATAAGAAAATTAGGCCATGAAAGTGTTTTAGAACATTCAGCAATGACTGTAGAATTCAATAACGTCAGTCGGGGTTTTACTCATGAACTTGTTCGCCATCGCTTGGCTTCTTTTACTCAAGAATCAACAAGATATGTTGATGAAAGTAATTTTTTAGTAGTTATTCCACCTGGCAGAAACAAAGATGAAAAAATAGTTGAATTAATATTGCCCGAAAATAAAAAATTGAAAGTTTCTTTTCAAGAATGGATGGACTTAAACGAGCAAATGTATCGGGGTTTAAGAAAGGCTGGTTGGCCTTGCGAAGATGCGCGCCAAGTTTTACCAATTGGCATTAAAAGCCAAATTGTTATTACTGCAAATTTTAGAGAATGGCGCCATATTTTTAAATTAAGATGCGATAGCCATGCACATTGGGAAATAAGAAGAGTAATGGTAAATCTTTTAGAAGATGTCCAAAAAATTATTCCGGTAGTTTTTGATGATTTCGAGATTGATAAAGAAAAAATGATAGCCTTTATTAAAAACTCTAAAAATTAAAAATATGTCAAAATTGTTAACTTTATTAAAAGAGCATGAAAATTGGCGCAAAGAATGCATCAATTTAATTGCTTCTGAAAATGTAACTTCGCCTTTGTGTGATAAAGCTTATCTTTCTGACTTAAAACATCGTTATGCTGAAGGTTTGCCAGGTAAAAGATATTATCAAGGTTTAAAATATTTCGATCAAATTGAAGAATTAGCCAATAATTTTTTTAAAGAACATTTTCAAGTAAATTTTGTTGATTTAAGACCAATTTCTGGCACTTTGGCAAATTTTGCTGTTTTTGCTGCCTTAGCTAATAAAGGAGACAAAATTATTACTTTGGGTTTAGAAGGAGGCTCTCATATTTCTCATGAAAAAATGGGAGCTGCTGGAATTTTAGGTTTTGAAATTTATCATTTTCCTTTTGACAGTCAAAAAATGAATATAGATCTTGAAAGGGCAAAAGAAATGATTCTAGAAATTAAACCAAAATTTATTGTTTTAGGAGCTTCAGTTATTTTATTCCCCCAGCCTGTTAAAGAACTAAAAGAAGTTTGCAATTTAGTTGGAACAAAAATAGTTTATGATGCTGCTCATATCTTTGGTTTAATAACAGCTGGCTTTTTCCAAAACCCTTTAGAAGAAGGAGCCGACATTGTAACTGCTTCTACCCATAAAACTTTTCCGGGGCCACAAGGTGGAATTATTTTGGGCAATATTGATGAGAATTTGGCTAAAGCAATTCAAAGAAAAGTTTTTCCAGGAACAACTTCCAATCATCATCTACATAGAATTCCAGCTACTTGTATTGCTTTAGCTGAATTACAAAAATTTGGCAAAGAATATTGTCAACAGATTATTAAAAATGCAAAAATTTTGGCAAGAAAGTTAGATGAATTTGGCTTTAAAGTTCTAGGGAAAGAATTAGATTTTACCCAAAGCCATCAGGTTTTAGTCGAAGTTGAAGAATTTGGCGGAGGAGAAATAGTAGCAAAATTATTAGAAGAAGTTAATATTATTTTAAATAAAAATGTTCTTCCTGGTCAAAAAGTTGATCCTATTCATCCAACTGGAATTAGAATTGGGGTTCAAGAAATGACCAGATTTGGGATGAAAGAAAGAGAAATGGAAGAAATTGCTAAATTTATGAAAAAAACGCTGATTGACAAAGAAGATCCTAAAAAAATTAAAAGGGAAGTTATTAATTTTAGAAAAAATTTCCAAAAAATCCATTATTGTTTTCAATCTTTCTTGTAAAATAAAAAATTTTTTGATAAATTAATTAATCATTTTTTTATTATGCCAAAAAATAAAATTGAAAAAATTCGCCATTCCCTATCCCATATTTTAGCTTTTGCTGTTCAAAAAAATTATCCTGGGGTTAAATTTGGTATAGGGCCTGCAATTGAGAATGGTTTTTATTATGATTTTGATTTTCCAAATGAATCTCGAATAACTGAAGAAGCGTTGCCAAAAATTGAAGAAAAAATGCGAGAATTGATAAAAAAGAATTTAAAATTCAAAAAAAAGATTATTTCTTCAAAAGAAGCCAAAGAAATTTTTAAAGATCAACCTTATAAATTAGAACTTATTGAAGAATTAATTAGAAATAACCAACCAATTACTGTTTATTATACATTAGAAGAGAAATCTAAATCGTTCGAGAAAAATTTAGGAAATTTTTTTGTTGATTTATGTAAGGGCCCTCATGTTAAATCAACAAAAGAAATTCCAATTGATGCTTTTAAACTTGTAAAAATAGCCGGAGCTTATTGGAAGGGCGACGAAAAAAATAAAATGCTAACTAGAGTTTATGGACTTGCTTTTGAAAATAAAAAAAAATTAGAAAACTATTTAAATTTCGAGAAAGAAGTCCAAAAAAGGGATCACCGAATTTTGGGCACAACTTTAGATTTATTTCATATTGATGAAAATATTGGTCCAGGTTTAATCTTATGGCATCCAAAAGGAGCAATTTTAAAAAGAAATATTATCAATTACGCCCTTTCTGAATATTTAAAAGCAGGTTATCGATTAGTTGATACCCCTCATATTGCTAAAATTAATTTATGGAAAACTTCTGGTCACTTAGATTTTTACAAGGAAAATATGTTTCCTCCAATGCATATGGAAGAATTAGGGGAAGAAGAAAAAGACGACTATCAAATAAAACCAATGAATTGTCCTTTTCATATTGCAATTTATAAAACAAAAACTAGAAGTTATAAAGATTTGCCTTTAAGATTTACTGAAATTGGCGTTGTTTATCGATATGAAAAATCAGGAACCTTACATGGTTTAACTAGAGTTAGGCAAATTAGCCAAGATGATGCTCATATTTTTTGTACTTCAGAACAGCTTTCTCAAGAACTGCTTTCTGTATTAAAACTTACTTTTAAAATTCTTAAAAAATTTGGTTTTAAAGAATTTCAGATTTATCTTTCGACTAAGCCAGAAAAGTATATTGGTTCTGATAAAATTTGGCAAAAGGCAGAAAGCGCTTTAAAATTCGCTTTGAATAGTTTAAATTTAAAATACGAAGTTGATAAAGGTGGCGGTGCTTTTTATGGACCAAAAATAGACATTAAAATTAAAGATGCAATTGGTAGAGAATGGCAATGTACAACTATTCAAGTTGATTTTAACTTGCCAGAAAAGTTTGACATTACTTTTATTAATAAAAACGGACAAAAAGAAAGAGTAATTATGGTCCATCGGGCACTTTTGGGCTCTTTAGAAAGATTTATTGGTGTTTTATTAGAATATTATGGAGGTGCTTTACCATTTTGGTTAGCCCCTGAGAAGATTTGGGTTATTCCAATAGGCAAAAGGCATATTAAATATTCAGAAAAAATTGCTCAAGAAATTGAAAAATATTTAGCAACTTTAAATCTTGAAAATATTTATTTTCAAGATACCATAAATATTAGAGACGAATCTGAAACGGTATCTAGAAAAATTAGAGAAGGCGAAATTCAAAAGATACCATATTTAATAATAATTGGAGATAAAGAACTGAAATCAAAAACAATTAGAGTTAGAGCAAGAAATAAGGGAGACATTGGGGAAATGAAATTAGAAAAATTTCTCAAAATTATTGACACCGACATCAAAAAAGATAAATAAACCCAAATGCTCAAAAAAATTTTGCTTAATATTCTAATGGGAAGTTTTACAATTTATTTAGCTACTTTATTTATTCCAGGAGTTTATTTAGAAACAAATCTTGATCTTTTCGAAAAAATAAAAATTTTTTTAATTGCTGGATTGGTTTTGGGTATTCTAAATTATTTTTTAAAGCCCCTCTTGAAATTTTTTACTTTTCCTATTATAATTTTAACCATCGGACTTTTTAATTTGGTAATTAACTTTTTTATTATCTGGTTAGTTGATATTTTAATCCCTCAACTATATATTATTGGATTTCTCCCAACCCTTTATACAACCATTTTATTTACTTTATTAACTATTTTTATTAAATAAATGAATCAGACGATTACTATTTTACAAATTATTGTTTCCCCTCTTTTAATTATAACTATTCTTTTGCAACAAAGAGGGACAACTCTGGGAGCAATTTTTGGTCAAAGTGGCAGTTTTTATTTTAAAAGAAGAGGGTTAGAAAAATTCATTTTTGCTCTCTCAATCATCTTGGGATGTTTATTTGTTGGTTTATCTTTGGCCTCTTTAATTCTATAAAATGAGTAAAAAATTAAAAGAGAAATTTGGTGCTTTTTTTGTTTTCATCAAAGAGAAAATTTTTGTTAAAAGCAAAGCTTTTTGGTTTAGCTTATCAAAGCAAAATCGAATATATTTTTCCTTCTTTTTGATTACTTTTTTAGTTTCTCTTTTTTGGTTGTTAATTTCTTTTTATTTAGAAAAAACGAAAGTTGTTCCAGCTAAAGGTGGAATATTTATAGAAGGTGTAATAGGTCAACCAAAGTTTTTAAACCCAATTTATCTTGGATCTTCAGATGTTGATAGAGATATTATTGAGCTCATTTTTTCTGGTTTATTTAAGTATGATAAAGATGGCAATATTGTTCCTGATTTGGCAAAAAGTTGGGAAGTAAAAGAAGATGGTAAGGTCTTTGAAATTACATTAGAAGATAATCTTTTTTGGCAAGATGGTCAAAAGCTTACTCCAGATGATGTTATCTTTACAATTAATTTAATTCAAAATCCTCAATATCAAAGTAGTTTAATTTCAAAATTTGCTGGAGTAAAGGTAGAAAAAATTTCAGATAATTCTCTTAGATTTACATTAAAGGATAGTTATTATGGTTTTTTAGAAAATTTAACTGTTAAAATTATTCCAAAACATATTTTTGAAAATTTACCTCCAGAAGAATTAATTTGGGGTGAAAAAGAGGTCAAAAAAATTGTTGGTTCGGGCCCATTTAAGTTAAAAGAAATTAAAAAAGATGAAGCTGGCAAAATTTCAGAAATAGTTTTAGAAAAAAATAAAAGATATTATGAAAAAGTATATTTAGAAAATTTTATTTTTAAATTTTACGAAAATGAAGAGGCTTTAATTACAGCTGCAAAAAAAGGAAAAATTTCTGGATTTTCGTTATCCGATTATAGAGAAATTATCAATGATAGATTTTTCCAAAAAAGCAAAAAATTTCTAGAATATGATATTTTAATGCCACGATATTTCGCCTTGTTGTTTAATTTATCAAACGAAGAAAATACAATTGAAAAACCAGTTAGGGAAGCAATCAGAAGCGCCATTGATAAAAAAGAAATTATTGAGAAGATTTTTGCGCTTAAAGCTACAGAAATAATCTCCCCCTTATTGCCTAATTATTATGGTTTAAAAGAGCCCTTAGACGAATCCGGTTTTGATTTACAAAGAGCAAACGAAATGTTAGAAAGAGCGGGCTATTTTTTAGATCAAAACTCAAAAAGAATTAAAAAAGAAGAAATAGTGAACCAAGATTCAATTAAAAGTGATTTGAAAATCGGCTCTAAAGGCAAAGAAGTTGAAGATTTGCAAAAATGTCTTCAGAAATTTCCAGATTTATACAATGAAGATGTAACTGGCTATTTTGGCAAAGCTACTAAAGAGGCAGTAATTGCTTTTCAAGAAAAATACAAAGATGAAATTTTGAAGCCAATTAATAAAACTAAGGGTGATGGCGTAGTTAGCGGTTTGACAAAAGCAAAAATAAATCAAATTTGTTTTCCAACCCAAAATTTGGAAAAACCCTTAGAAATAACCATAACTACCCTTGAGAGTTTTCCTTTAAAAGAAATAGCAAATTTGATAAAAAATCAATTAGAAAAAACTGGTATTACAGTTAATTTAAGAATTGTTACCTTAGGTGATTTACAAACTAAAATTTTACCGGAGAAAGATTTTCAGATTATTCTTTTGGGTGAAGCCTATAATTCAATTTTAGACCCATTCTCTTATTGGCATTCAAGTCAAATCAATTATCCCGGATTAAATATTTCAGGTTATAATTCAAAAGAAGTAGATGGAATTTTAGAAAACATTAGAAAAATTCAAGATGAAAACAAAAAGAAAGAATTGTTGGAAAATTTACAAGAAAAAATTTTAAATGATATTCCAGGTATATTTATTTTGCAACCAGATTTTTCCTATTTTATTTCCAAAAATTTTAAAGGCGTTGAAATAAATAAAATTGTTGAACCAGCAAAAAGATTCTCTAATGTTAATAAATGGTATCTTAAAACAAAAAGAGTTTTTTAAGTCGGGGTGGCGGAATTGGCAGACGCGCTAGGTTCAGGACCTAGTAGATTTTTCTGTGAGGGTTCAAATCCCTCCCCCGACACTTAATTTAATATTATTAAAAATATGGAGACAAGCGAAAAATTAAAAATTATTCCTTTAGGGGGATTAGGTGAGGTTGGTCGTAATATGACCGTTTTTGAATATAATGGAAAAATTCTCATTGTTGATTTGGGTGTAAAGATGCCAGAAGAAAGCACTCCTGGAATTGATTACATTATTCCTAACAGCGCTTATTTAAAAGGAAGAGATAAAGATATTCTTGGTTTAATTTGCACCCATGGACATTTAGACCATATTGGAGCCATTCCTTATACAATTTATAGAATTGGCAATCCACCAATTTTTGCTAGTAAATTAACTAAAGCTTTAATTTTAAAAAGACAAGAAGATTTTCCTCAAAAAGAAAAACTGCATATAATAGAAGTTAAACCAGGTGATGAAATTAATCTTGGCCCTTTTAGTGTTTTATTTTTCAAACAAACTCATAATATTCCAGAAAACCTTGGTTTAGTTATTAAAACACCTATTGGAAATATTTTCCATACTTCAGATTTTAAATTTGATCAAAATCCAGTTAATGATATTCCTACTGATATTGAAAAATTAAAAGAGTTAGGAAAAATGGGAATTTTGCTTTTAATGGCAGATTCAACTGGAGCTGAAAACGAAGGACATTCTCTTTCTGAAGCTCAAATTTTTGAAAATTTAGAGAAAATTTTCTCTGATATCAAAGGAAGAATAATTGCTTCAACCTTTGCCTCTCATATTAACAGAATTACTCAGATAGTTAATTTATCAGAAAAGTATAATCGCAAGATTTTTATTGCTGGCAAAAGTATGAAAGACAATGTTGAAATTGCTAGAAATTTAAAATACATTAAAACCAAAAAAGGAACAATTCAAAAGCTTGAAGCAATTCCTAATTATCCTGACGAAAGAATAACTTTAATTTGTACGGGCGCTCAAGGTGAACCAGATGCGAGCTTAATGAAAATTGCTTCAGGAGAATTTAAATATTTAAAAATTAAAAAGGGGGATACAGTTATTTTTTCTTCTTCAATTGTACCGGGGAATGAAAGAGCCGTTCAAGTTTTGAAAGATAATTTTTATCGACAAGGAGCAAAGGTTTTTCATTACCAAATGATGGATATCCATGCTTCAGGACATGCTTATCAAGAAGAATTAAAAGAAATGATAAAAATAGTTAATCCAAAATTCTATATGCCAATTCATGGCCAAGTTTCAATGTTAATTAGAAATGCCGAATTAGCCCAAGAAGTTGGCATAAAAGCCGAAAATACAATCTGTGCTGAAAATGGCCAAGTAATTATTGCTACCCCTGAAAAAGTTTTTATTTCAAGAGAAAGAGTTCAGGCAAATTATGTTTTAGTCGATGGATTGGGTGTTGGCGATGTTGGCGAAGTTGTTTTAAGAGACAGACAAGCTTTGGCCAAAGATGGAATTTTCGTTATTGTGGTAGTTGTTGACAGAGAAACAGGTAGAGTTAAGGGTTCTCCTGATATTATTTCCAGGGGATTTGTTTATTTAAGAGAATCTAAAGATCTTTTAAAGGATGCCCGAAAATTAGTTATAAAAATTGTTGAAGGGGCTTCACAATCAGGTGGAGCAGTTAATTGGGGTTATATTAAAGAAGAAATAAAAGAAAAAGTTGGTTCTTTTCTTTTTTCTAGAACCAAAAGAAGGCCAATGGTAATTTCAGTTTTAATAGAAGTTTAAGATAAAATTAAGTTTTTGATTTCTTGAATTTTTTCTTCTAAGAGTTCTTTAGTTTTTGCTTCAACATTTAGTCTTAATAAATTTTCTGTATTTGAGGGTCTTACAATAAACCACCAATTTGGGAAATCTACTCTTAAACCATCGAGAGTTGAAATTTTCCCATTTTTATATTTTTCTTTTAAAAATTCAATTTTAGAATTTTTATCTTCAGTCTCAAAATTGATTTGTCCTGAATTAAAATATTTTTTAAAAGGAAGAATTATTTCTGAGATTGGCTTTTCCTCTTTTTCTATTATCTCCAAAATTTTAATTAAAACAAAAATTGGTGCCTCAGAGTAATCGAATTCTTTGAAGTAAAAATGGCCAGAAAATTCGGCTCCAAATTCTGCTTTTTCTCTTCTCATAACATCTTTAACAAAAGTATGTCCTATCTTTGTGACAATAGGAATTCCTCCTAATTCTTTAACTGTTTCTGGAATAATATTGCTCGAGCAAATATTATAAACTACTTTAGTTCCTTTATTTTTTGAAAGAAGATTTTTGGCAATTAAGGAAGCAATTATATCAGAGGGAATAATTTCTCCTTTATTAGAAACAAAAATAATTCGATCACCATCGCCGTCAAAAGCTACGCCCAAATCTGCTTTTTTTTCTAAAACGGTATTTTTTAAAACTTCTAAATTTTTTTCTTCTAAAGGATTAGGAGAATGATTTGGAAAAGAACCATCTAATTTTGAAAAAAGATGATAGATTTTTCCTGGTAAATATTTTTTAATTTGAGGTATATAAAGACCAGAGACAGCATTAGCAGTATCAAAAACAATAGTTAATTTTTTCTTTAATTTAATTTTTGATTTTTTAAAGTTAAAGACAAAAAATTTTTTAAAGATTGATTTATTTTTAAAAATAACTAACTTCTTTTTATTGTTAGAAAAATCAATTGATTTAGCGATATTTTTAATTTCTTCTAAACCATTTTCTTTACCTATTTCTAAGGCATTTTTGCCAACAATTTTCAAGCCATTATCAGAAGGGGGATTGTGAGAAGCTGTGATTTGAATTCCGCCATCAGCCTTTAATTGCCAAACCGCAAAATAAAAAACAGGTGTTGGCACAAGGCCAAGATCAATTATTTTAGCCCCAAAATTTTTAAATCCAGCAAGTGCAGCTTTGTAGAGATTTTTTGAAGAAAGCCTATTATCTCTCCCTAAAACAATTTTTAAACTACCTTTTTTTCCTTTTGACAAAAATTTTAAAAAAGCAAAAGAAATTTTTTTAACCGCCTCTTCATTTATTTCTTCTGGATATTTACCTCTAATATCATAAGCTTTGAAAATTTTTTCATTAATTTCTGACATAATTTTAATTTTTTTTATTAATTCTGACCTTGTGTATTTAAGATTAAAAGATAATTAAAAGGCTTTTATAAATTGAATCTTTTTTTGGCTTTATTACCCTATTATACCTTAATTTTTAGATTTTAAAAGCTCTTTTTCTCTTAATTTTTTATGATAGGAAATAGCAAATCGATGGGCCTCATCTCTGATTTGGAGCAATAAATTTGAAATTTCTCTTGGCAATTTTTCTAACAAAATTGAATTTTCTTCATTTTCTAAAAATAATTCATTTTTTTGTTTAGCCAAAGCCATAAATTTTATATTCTTTAATTTTTTATCTTTTGTTTTTAATTTTAGAGCTACAGAAAGTTGCCCCTTGCCACCATCTATTAAAATGACTTGAGGTAAAGGCCATTCTTGATGAGAAAACCTTCTTAATAAAA